>Ga0265780_10000381_pt1 | contig 70427 bp, 48 predicted proteins | sample P1T30metagenome_FD_192432 | JGI IMG/M metagenome (GOLD analysis project Ga0265780, IMG submission 192432) | Plant litter microbial communities from East Loma Ridge, Irvine, California - P1 T30 | ecosystem: Environmental > Terrestrial > Plant litter > Unclassified | place: USA: California...
ATCGCCGGCTTCTATAACTGCGAGCGCCTGCACTCAGTACTGGGCAATCTGCCGCCCAGCGTCTATGAACGCAAAATGGCAGAGAAAGAACTTATCGTCGTGTCCGAAATTACTTGACCACTACAAATTTTCACATTACACATAGCCTGAGTAGTGGCGCAAGACCGGTTGTAAGAATCCCTGCTGCCACAATTGACTGCAGGGATTTTACGTTGTCGGCTGTTCGTGGATCTTAGAACTGTTTTGACCACCAAAAAGTATTGGTGGAATTCCCCCACGAAGACGGGCACTTTTGATAGGGATGATGTCCCTATCGGAGGTATTACATGGTACGTGAAAGACGGTGTTTTCAGAAGAGTTCAAGCGTGAGGCGGTCAAGCCGTTAGGCCAGTCTGGTGCAAGCAAGGCGGCGATCGCCCGCGACCTGGGCATTGGCGCGAACTTGCTGGGTTGGTGCTGCAGAGACGCCAACGTGGATCCAGAGGTTGCAGGCGGGCGCGAGAAGGTGTCCAGACAAGAGTATGAGCGCATTCGGCACGAACTGGCAAGGTTAAGACAGAGCGCGACATATCAAAAAAAAGGCGCTCGGCCACTTCGCAGCCGACCTCAAGTGAAGTACGGCTTCATCGCCAAATATCGAACCATCTGTACCTCAAGGTCTGCCGCGCCTTTGGCTCCGGACGAAAGAAGAGGCGCTAAAGAAGATACCTAAAGAGCGGCATCGGCAAGTAACTGATTAGCGCTGTGACCAAGTGCATTCGCGATTCTTATTAGTGTCAGTATAGCAACGTTGTTATCGCCACGTTCTACTCGGCCCAGATAGCTTCTGTCTACTTCAGCATGCAGTGCTAAATGCTCTTGTGAGAAGCCTTTCGCAACGCGAGCACGCCTAATTGCCTCACCGAGCGCAACTAATTTAGGATCTTGACGATTTCGTGAAGGATTCGGCACCCAGCAATGATCGCGGTATAATCCTTTCCCAACCACGGTACATGTACCTCACAACCGATAATTGAAGTGAAAGGAACCGATGGCAAAAGTGCATGGCGACCCACAATTAGCAATGCTCATAAAAGGGGTGGCTCATCTGCTGACCACTATCCCTGTCGTTGGGCGAACAATACCTCCAGCCTTGCACGAATCGCGTACCACTACGGAGCTTCCCCGACCTAACGGCGTCTGCAGGAGAAAGACAGAATCGCTTTGCCTGCAGCTTCCCAGTCCACTTCATGCAGATCTGCTAGCCTTAGGAGAATTCCTACCTGGTTTGTCGACGGGTGAAATCGGGGTCAAAGCTATAGAAAGTGGAGTAGAAACTTTGATGAGAGAACACATACTCGCCCAGTCTGCTCTCATTGAACCATTTGAAATGCGCAGGTAGTTTTCTACGGTGGCCGACTTCCCGTAGGGACGGCCGAGGGTCAGAAGCGCGGATCCGTACGATTTAAGAGCAGCTCTGACTCCGGCTACTGACCCGTGGCGTGTCCCGAAAAAGTCGGGCGACGATTTTCGGAGGAATGTCGGCTGATCTATTGTGAGGATCGCAGCCGACACGGCATCGCTCAGAATAAGAGCTCGCTGTTATACCTAGCCGATTGGAACACTGCCGTCCAATTTCCCTCAGCGGGCTGCCGCCCGGTGCCGTCACTCGATCCCTTTAGACCGGTCTCGCTCGGGCTTAGGAAGCGGTGCATTAAGCATGTCCATAGTTACGCCCTTGCGTTCAGCATTGATCGCCCACGTCACGAACTGCTCAAGCAAAAGCTGGTTCTCAGCCTCCAAACGTTCGACCTTAGATTTGTATCGGTCCACTTGGGCCATTGCGGCACGGACAAGCTCATCACGCGGCTCGCCGCGCTTACGAGACAGAGTTCCTCGCAAGGAATTCTTTTTTAGCGAAAATGCATTAGCTATCTGTGGATAGTCAGCGAAAGTAAATCTGGAGTAGCGGTATCCGGTAGCCTTCTCGATGGACTCAATAAGGAGATCCCATGTGAGCTTCCCCTTCCAGGTATCCAACGTCTCAATGACGACCGCAATGCGCTCGTCTGTTAGGTCAGGTGCACGATCCTTTTTCATTTCAGCGACTTTGCCGGCTAGCCTTGGGAGGATGAACGTTGTTCATTGTAATAAGAGGCGCGTTGGCAAGATCTAAGCGAATCCTTGACCCAACTGGCACCGCTGGATCATCCAATATCATTAGCAGGGCGTTGGCTCGCTCCAGCGTGTCGGTCTGGTGTCTGACCCATGTGTCGGCGCCATACCCTTCTTCCCCCAGAGCTTCCCGCGCCTGCTTCAACAGGTACTCGGTCTCGCTCTTGAGCATCCGTAGATTCGCTTCCTTCTGCTCCTCGCCCTTGATGCATTCCTGCTCCTCGCAGTTGATGCAGTCGCGGTACATCTGACACGGCTCGCTTGCAAAGTCGTGAGCGCACCAGCCGTACTCGGTCGTATGTGCCGCGGTCAGGCCCAACCCTTTGAACTCGCTGCGCGCAACCAGGTTGCGCCGTGCGCCGGAAACTGGCTCCAGCTCGGACGTGAACCCATTCTTCAAGGCCCGACTAATAGGCGCCTGGACTTCGTCCGAGGTCATGTGGTCGTAGGCGCGGTTCTGCTTAACGTCCTTCCGACCAGAGAAGATGGCGATCTCGGTACTGCTCAACCCACCGGTCTGCGCTAGCATATTCAGATAGTGACGCAGGCTGTGACTCTTTAGCTTGATTAGTGAGCCATCGTCCTCGACGTACCCAAAACGCTCGAAGATTGACGTCCTGTCCTTGCACCTCCCTAAGTGACTCGTAATAGCTGTGTAGTCAGCGCAAGTAAACATGCACAAACACGTCGCTTTCGCCGCATGCAGTTCGTTCGTGCGCATGACTGCCATCGAGTCCTTGCACAAAAGCTCGGGAGCACCGGGCACGAATGGAAACGTCGCCGGCAACATCGCAATGACAGCGAGTTCCACGTCCTTGAAAAAAAATTCGATACGGCGTCCACCCAAGTCGAGTTTGGTCAGCTTGTTGGTGCACTGGGCCCAGTTACACGCCTGGATCATGGCCGTCTCATCACCCCAAAGTACCAGTGCGATTTCAGTCGGCGTCAAGACTTCTCGGTCTCTCAGATGCTGGGCCCCCTCATGCAGATACAACTTCGTCGGATTCGTGGTGTACCACGATGTCAACTTTTGGGCGGGGGCCGTCACCTGAGTGATGTTTGCGACGGCCTGGCGTGCAATGGGTGCCATTTCCGTGGGAAGCCACTTCGTACTGTCCTCGAATCCCTTTGATCCGGACCACCGTAGCCCGAGCTTGCCGCGATATTCGCCGTTCCCCTCGACAAGGCAGTTCCTCCGAAGCCGTAACAGTTCATTAATGCGCTCTGGAGCGCAGAGCATCAGCGCGGTGTTGCTCGAAACCAGAACGTCGACAGGCTCGGCGGCCTCATAGAAAATGGCCCCAAGCGCACGAAGTGTGGCAGCGGACGGCAGCTTTGCCTGGCGCGCGGTCAATGCCTCCTTCGAGATACGGGATCCCAGCTCCTGAGGCCCTTTCATGCCATGCGCCCAGCGCTGGCGGAGGGTGATGAATCCCATGGAGCGCATGAAATCGGCAATATATTCAAGCTGACCGGCAATCCCGTAGGCCTCCCTTGGCGACACCTGCTTCTTAGCAAGTTCGACTGCGCTCTCTAGTACTATTTCGTCCACGGCCGTCGGACGAGAGCTTTTGCTCAAATCTCGCAAGGCTGCTTCGAGGCATCGAAGGGCGGCTATTCGCTTGGACTGGGATACGACCGGCCTCTTATCGTGGAGATAGACGAGTGTCGCCTTCGCGAAGTCCAGAAACGGATGCGGTAAGCTCGGCTCGGCCTTGTTGTTGCCAGCCGCCTCCAGAGTGCTGAACACCGCCCGGTGCACCTTGTTATGTCCTTTCAGGTAGCCGACATCCCAAACATTCTTGTCGAACTGCCTCTTGGCACCGAGGACGTCCGAGCTCTTGCAGAGCTCTACGAAGGCGGCAAGATTAGCCGAGGCCTGTATTTCGCCCCAAGGCGTGAAGTTGAGGACTGGCGCGCTCAAGACTCAGCCTCCGGTGCCGGTTGGGCCCGCTGCTGCCAAACCTGAGTGCAAAGCGCAATCACCTGCTGCACCGCCCGGATGGGCTCATCGTTCACGGCTGCCATCCGATCGTCTGTCAACCACTTTTCCCGCTCGGCCAGCAACCGCGCAAGGACCTTCGCGTGCGGAGCGTCCAGCCACGGTTCGAACCGGAAGCACGTGTAGCAAGCCACTGGTTTGTTGAATGCGCAATTGCGCCCATTGCCCGCGCAGCTACCTACCGGGTCCTTCGAAACTCGGAAGTCAATGATGCGGCTGCCAAGGGCACCTTTGTGGGTGCTGTGCGCCTCGCCCTCAACGACTTGGCCCTTGAAGGCCCTTGCAAGCGGGGCGAGTAGTGTTCCCATGGCCCTATCGATGTTCTCGACAATCTTCGGCGAGGCCGCGACATACACATCAACGTGCTGCAGGTCCGTGTGACCCAGGCGATTCGCAATGACCACTTTGCTTGCGCCCTCCTCGGCTAGCCGAGTGCCGAAGGTGTACCTGAACCTCCTGGACGTGAGGGGCATCGGCGCGAAGTCGAGCCGGGATGTCGGCGGGGCGATTTCGGCCATAAGAATGCTAAACCGCTTTGACAAGGTGCTCGGAGAGCAATGCCCGTAAAACAAGTGATCACTGCCCCGCAGCTGCTTGCGTGGTCCTCGAGGCATGATCAAATTTTGGGGGAAAAAGGCGCAGTTGTCGTCATATCCCTCGGCGCGAAAAGCATTGACATAGTCCGTGATGAGCCGACCCGTTTGTGGGCTGATGTCAAAGAAAAGAAAACGACTTCGCGTGTGTTCTTCTCCGGTTTTGGCCTGCGGAAGACTCAGCTCCAATTTGTCGCCATCGAAGTCGCAAAGTTTAAGTGAGGCGTATTGAGAGATGCGCCCGCCGCAAGCCAAGAGCAACCGGACGAGCAGAAGCATCCATAAAGGAAGCTCACCGCGGCCATACGCAGCATTGACCGCCGAATACAGCGAACTGTACTCCTCTTCGCTTAGAGGTCCATCGACCGGATCTCGCGTCCTGACAGCCTCGCCCTTCTTGTGTCCGGGTTTCCGTCTCTCCAACAAGTATGTGGCGCACTCTGGCTCTACACCAGGCAGGCCGAGGGAAACCCATTTCTGCAGTAGGCCGTTGAGCGTCCCAAGTCGCCCGACCTCATGGACGCCCAACTTCGCTGCATAGTTGGAGATATGCTGGGCACTGATTGCCCCGTCAGGACATGTCTGTATTACGTCTGCAAAATGGGAGAAGGCCCCCAGCAGATTTGAGACATGTGCAGACGAGTGCCCCTTGACGAAGGGGAGCAGCGCCTGCTTAAGCGAGGGAACGAATGCGTCGAACCCGTGGGTGTACCGGCGAAAGTCGATCCGTGCGTTGAACGGGCCATCGGCCCACTCCCAAAGGTCATCCCTTGGATCGAAACTGCTCCGGCTGCGGGCAAACACACGCTCAGGCAACGTGATGACAAGAGCAGTGAACGAGCCAGGTTCAGTGTTCTGCGACATCGAGTTGCTCCTGCAGTTTCAGGGAGAGCTCTCGCCCTTTGCGGCTAGCGTGACGACGAGTATAGGTTGCTGCAGACTTGGAACCGTCGGCCCACCCTTGTTGTTCGTTCCGCGCCTTCTCTTCGACGGCATCCGTCAGTCCCATCATTTCAGCCTGGTCCGAAAAGCGATCGTTCCAGGTATGGCGCAACACATGGCTCGTCAGGGTATCGGGCAAGTCCGGGCAAGCATCGCGGATCTGCACGAAAATCTTGTCGATACTCTTCAAGGACAACGGCTGGCCGTCATCCGCCACGATGAGCTGTGGATACTTGCGGGCAGCCTTGATTTTCCTTCTCTGGTGATTAATGTAGTTCCAGACGGCCAGCATGATGGCGGGTCGCAACTCAATCTCTCGGTCGTAGGTCTTGGTATTTGGCTGGATGTTACGAGGATCCGCGCTTGCATCTGCTCGTCTGAGGATACGCAGCTTCGGTGAACATTGGTCAAAATCTCGAATCTGCAGACCGAGCAGTTCGCCGCGACGCATGCCGGTCGCGAGCAAGAGCACAACAATTAACCAGTTCCGCTGACGGACGAAGCGCCGTTTCCACGGATTGTCGGGCGAATCCGGGTGAATCACCTTAAGGAGCCGGTCCTGGTCCTCCTTTGAAAGTCCCTCTCGGGCTCCTAACTTGGCCCGCTTGGCGACCCGGGGCACCTCGGCACGAAATACCTTGAGGGCCTGGGCGGTTTCCAGAGCTAGCCCTTTCCCCAAGGGCGGAAACAGCGTCGCCCCCACATACGTCACCAAGAATTCGAGGTAATCCGCGATGTACCGCAGTCGGGAAGCTTGGGTCGTCACACCGACCGCTGTGACGTCCTCCCCGACCGCCGCCTTGCGACGCATTCGGATTCGTTTGATATCAATGACGTTCGGCCTATGTGGTTCCTCCACGTTTTCGTAGGACAGGTCATCAAGCCGGTATTGAGCAGCATCGGCCAATCGACTGAGCTCGGGGACCGTCAAGAACTGGCCCTTTCGCAGCCGGTCGAGCAAGTCAATGCCCGCCTTGGCTAGCTCTCGATACAGCAACGCCAACACCCCGCACACGCCATGAATCGTGTTGGCGGCTCGGCCGCGCTTGCGGTATCTCGCCAAGTACAGGGTAGCCTCGTGGACCGGTAGGCCGCCAAGCCGGCTCAGAACTGAGCAGCGCTCCCCGTTCTGAAACCTGACGCGCTTTGCGACGAATGTAGCCATCTACCCACCCTTTTTGTTAAGTAGTAGTTGAACAACAAGCTCTACTAGAACACAAAACGGAGTGTGGGCAAATAAAAAAGCCCGTGTCCTTGAGAGGACGCGGGCCTTATCAACAAAATGTAATGAAGTAGGTTCTAGAACGGAATATCGTCGTCCATGTCCGAGAAGTTCGGTGCCGGACGCTGTGGCTGCGGACGGGCTGCCGGTGCCGGCGGCGCCTGGCGCGGCGCTGGACGCTGTTGCTGCTGTGGCGCGTCGTAGCCGCCGGCGTCATCCATGCCCATGTCGCTGCCGCCCATGCCTTGGCGACCGCCCAGCATCTGCATGTTTTCGGCGACGATATCGGTGGCGTAGCGCTCGATCCCGTCCTTGTCGGTGTACTTGCGGGTTTGCAGGCGGCCTTCGACGTAGACCGACGAACCTTTTTTCAGGTACTGGCCGACGATTTCAGCCAGGCGGCCGAAGAACGAGATGCGGTGCCATTCGGTCAGCTCTTTTTGCTCGCCGGTGTTGCGGTCCTTCGACTTGAACGAGGTGGCGACCGCGATGTTCGCGATGGCGTCGCCGCTCGGCATGTAGCGGATTTCCGGATCGCGGCCGAGGTTGCCGACGATGATGACCTTGTTGACTGATGCCATGGTGTGACTCCTTCAGGATGTGTGAGCCCTGGCTCTGCTTGATGACTAGGCGCCAGGGAACTGGGGGTTTCAGCTCGCTATTATGGGGCTACTCAAGCAGTTCTAAAAGTGGATTTTTTGCGCCCCGTCAACCAGGCTTGGGCGTGCGCGCAGGTGGCGAGAATCCGTTTATGGTTGGGCGGCGCGTTATCAACATTTTTTTTCGGATTCTGAACGGTTTGCCATTGAACGCGCCTTGAAACGGCACATATGCATCCGGAACGGTCGCGTGCGTTTGAGTTACTTGTCGGTGCGATATGCCAGCTTGTCATCGCTGGTACACCACCACTGGATAAACGTACAGCCGAAGCAAAAAAGCGCTAAACTAGCAGATTGCCCTCGATTGGCCCGCCCAACGCGACAGTATCGTGCGCGGCCTGCACAAACTTATAGAAAGCCTGCCAAAAAACTAATGGAAGAAATTCGTATTCGTGGTGCCCGCACGCACAATCTGAAGAACATCAATCTCGACCTGCCGCGTAACAAGCTGATCGTCATCACCGGCCTGTCGGGCTCGGGCAAGTCCTCGCTCGCTTTCGATACCCTGTACGCCGAAGGCCAGCGCCGCTATGTCGAGTCGCTGTCGGCCTACGCGCGCCAGTTCCTGCAGTTGATGGAAAAACCCGACGTCGACCTGATCGAAGGCCTGTCGCCGGCTATTTCCATCGAGCAGAAGGCGACGTCGCACAATCCGCGTTCGACAGTGGGCACCGTGACCGAAATCCATGACTACCTGCGTCTGCTGTACGCACGGGTCGGCACGCCGTATTGCCCGCAGCACCCGCACGAGCCGCTATCGGCCCAGACCGTGTCGCAGATGGTCGATGCCGTGCTGGCCATGCCGGAAGGCACCAAGCTGATGATCCTGGCGCCGGTCGTGGCCGGCCGCAAGGGCGAGCACGGCGATTTGTTCGCGAGCATGCAGGCGCAGGGCTTCGTGCGCTTCCGCATCCAGAGCGGCGTCAATCCGGCCAAGATTGTCGAGATCGACGAGCTGCCGAAGCTCAAGAAAACCGAAAAGCATTCGATCGACGTCGTCATCGACCGCGTCAAGGTGAATCCGGAAATCAAGCAACGTGTGGCCGAGAGCTTCGAGACCGCGCTGCGCCTGGCCGATGGCCGCGCCGTTGCCTATGAAATGGACACCGAGACCGAAACCGTCTTCTCGAACAAGTTCGCCTGTAACGTCTGCGGCTACTCGCTGCAGGAACTCGAGCCGCGCCTGTTCTCGTTCAACAACCCGATGGGCGCCTGCTCGGAGTGCGACGGCCTGGGCCACATCGAGTTCTTCGATCCGAAGCGTATCGTGGCCTTCCCTAACCTGTCGCTGGCCTCCGGCGCCGTGAAGGGCTGGGACCGCCGCAACCAGTTCTATTTCCAGATGCTGTCGAACCTGGCGGCCTACTACGACTTCGACCTGGACACGCCGTTCGAAAAGCTGCCGAAGAATGCGCAGGAAGCCGTGATGTTCGGGTCCGGCAAGACGTCGATTCCGTTCACCTATGTGAACGAGCGCGGCCGCACCGTGATCCGCGAGCACACCTTCGAAGGCGTGGTCAACAACCTGCAGCGCCGCTACCGTGAAACCGATTCGATGGCGGTCAAGGAAGAGCTGGCCAAGTTCATCAACGAAAAGAAATGCCCGGTCTGCGATGGTGCGCGCCTGCGTACCGAAGCGCGTTTCGTCAAGATCGGCCAGGGCGTGCAGCAGCGCGCGATTTATGAAGTGTCGGACCGCCCGCTGCGCGAGACCCTCGATTACTTCGAGTCGCTCGAACTGACCGGCGCCAAGCGTGACATCGCCGAGCGCGTCATCAAGGAAATCATTGCGCGCCTGAAGTTCCTGAACAACGTTGGCCTCGATTACCTGTCGCTCGACCGCAGCGCCGATACCCTGTCGGGCGGCGAAGCCCAGCGTATCCGCCTGGCCTCGCAGATCGGTTCCGGCCTGACCGGCGTCATGTACGTGCTCGATGAACCGTCGATCGGCCTGCACCAGCGCGATAACGACCGCCTGATCGCGACGCTGAAGCATTTACGCGACATCGGCAACAGCGTGCTGGTGGTCGAGCACGACGAAGACGCGATCCGTACCGCCGACTACATCGTCGACATGGGTCCGGGCGCCGGCGTGCATGGCGGCGTGGTCATTGCCGAAGGTACGTTGGAAGAGATCATGGCCAACGAGCATTCGGTGACCGCGCAATACCTGGACGGCCGCCGCAAGATCCATGTGCCGAAGAAGCGTACGCCTGCCAACGAAGAGCGCCAGCTGGTGATCACGAATGCGACCGGCAACAACCTGAAAAAACAGACGCTGACGCTGCCGGTCGGCCTGATGACCTGCGTGACGGGTGTCTCGGGTTCGGGTAAGTCGACGCTGATCAACGACACGCTGTATCCGGCCCTGTCGCGCCACCTGTATGGTTCGCAAACCGAACCGGCGCCGCACGATGCGATCTTCGGCCTGGAACATTTTGATAAGGTCATTTCTGTCGACCAGGCGCCGATCGGCCGCACCCCGCGTTCGAACCCGGCGACCTACACCGGCGTGTTCACCCCGATCCGCGACTTGTTCGCGACGGTGCCGACCGCCAAGGAGCGTGGTTACTCGGCTGGCCGCTTCTCGTTCAACGTCAAGGGCGGCCGCTGCGAAGCCTGCCAGGGCGATGGCGTGATCAAGGTCGAGATGCACTTCCTGCCGGACGTGTACGTGCCGTGCGACGTCTGCCACGGCAAGCGCTACAACCGCGAAACGCTGGAAGTGCAGTACAAGGGCAAGAACATCACCGAAGTGCTGGAGTTGACGGTCGAGGATGCGCACGAGTTCTTCAAGCCGGTGCCGGTGATCGCACGCAAGCTGCAGACCCTGCTGGACGTGGGCCTGGGCTACATCAAGCTGGGCCAGAGCGCGACCACGTTGTCGGGCGGCGAGGCGCAGCGCGTGAAATTGTCGCTGGAACTGTCGAAGCGCGATACCGGGCGGACGCTGTACATCCTGGACGAACCGACCACCGGCTTGCACTTCGCCGACATCGACTTGCTGCTGAAGGTGATCCACCGCCTGCGCGACCAGGGCAACACGCTCGCCATCATCGAGCACAACCTGGACGTGATCAAGACGGCGGACTGGATTGTCGACCTGGGGCCGGAAGGTGGCGCGGGTGGCGGCACGATCGTGGCGACCGGTACGCCGGAAGACGTGGCCGAGAATCCAGCCAGCGTGACGGGCAAGTACCTGAAGCCGCTGCTGGTGCAGTAAGCATCAGCGGTGGTTTGCGAGCAAGGCAGAGCTGCGGCTCTGCCTTTTTTATTGGTTTTTATAGGGTGGGTTCTTCAACCCTCCGGATGTCCACATCGTATTTTGCGTGACCGTCAGCGTCGCGTCCTTGACACGGTGTCAATAGGAGCAGACATTGAACACACCCTCACTGTCGCGCTTCCGCCATGACCGACCTGCTGCTTGCCGTCGTCCACCACCTGATCGTCTTCGGCCTGGCCGCCGTGCTGGCCGCCGAACTGGCGCTGATGCGCTCGTCGTCCATGTCACCGCAAACCGTCAGGCTGCTCGGCCGCTTCGACTTTTTCTACGGCATGCTGGCCATGGCGATCCTGGTGGCCGGTTTCATCCGTGTCTGGTACGGCGCCAAGGGGCCGGATTTTTATCTGCACAACCACGCTTTCTGGGCCAAGGTCGCCGCCTTTGCCGTGGTCGGGCTCATTTCCATCAAGCCGACGATGCGTATCCTGGCCTGGCAAAAGTCGCTGAAAGCCAACGCCGCCTTCGTGCCGCCGCTGCCGGAAATCGCCAGGCTGCGCCGCTGGCTGCTGATCGAGATCCACGTCTTTGCGCTGATCCCGATCTTTGCCGCGATGATGGCGCGCGGGGTCGCTTACGGCGCCGGCTGAGTGCGCAGGGACTGCATCGCCGCGCGGATGAAATCGCGCATGCGATCGTCCACCATCCCGCCCTGGCGCAGCGCGGGTTCGTTCTCGAGCGCCAGCCGAATCTTCTGCTGGGTCGCCGGATCGTCGCCGGCAAACGCGCGGAACAAATCGAACCACTGCACCGCCAGCGCCTTGGCCGTTGGCGAATCGGGCGCGCCACCCTCGTCCATGGCCGTGCGCACGCGGGCAATCAATGGCGGCCATTCCGCATCGCGCTTGCCGAGGTTGGCACGGACGAAGGCCAGCTCATCGGGGTCCAGGTAGCGCTCGTAAATCGCCAGCTGGTTTTCCTTCACCGCAGCCAGCACGAAGGCCATCACTTCGGGCGTGATGCCAGTGCGCTGCTGCAGCTCCGGCTCTTGCTCGTGCATCGTGTTCAGCTTGGCAAACAAGACCGGGTTGGATCCGGTGTCGCGGCCCACCATCCTCATCCAGCGCGCGGCCAGTTCGCGCACCCGCGCATCGGCGGGGCTGGCGCCGGCGTCCATTAATTGCCGCACTTCCTCCACCAGCGTCTTCCATTCTTCCTGCAGTCTTTCGGACGGGGTGTATAGCGGCAGTTGCTGCAGTTCTTGTTGCGAAAAATACTTTTCGTACATGGTCATGTGCTCCAGGGTCGTCAGCCAATCGGCCAGATCCGGTTCCCGTCCTTGCGCCAGCTGTCCGCGCAGGCCGTGCAAGCGGCTGCGCAGGCCCTGGGCCTCGTCGATCTGGCTTGTCAGCATGGCGATCTGGCGATCGACCACATCGATGAGCGGCAGGTCCGGTCCGGTGAGGTAGGTTCCGATGTCGGACAGGCCCATGCCGAACCTGCGCAGCGCCAGGATGCGGTGCAAGCGAGCAATGTCCGCTTCGTTGTAGAGCCGGTAGCCGGCATCGGAACGCGCCGAAGGAGAAAGCAGCTTGATGTCGTCGTAGTGATGCAGGGTGCGCACCGTCAGGCCCGTGCGTTTTGCCAGTTCTCCGATTTTCAGCATGACTTCTTCCTCGTTTCAGCATGACCACAGGTTCGAACCTGACGCTGCGTGAGGGTCAAGCACTTTCTGGTAAGCTTCATATTAATACCTTGAAGCAATGAAAAGGAAACGATGCGCCTACTTATCATCGGCAATTCCGGTTCAGGCAAATCCTACCGGGCCCTGGCAATGGCGGCGAAGCACGGGCTGGTGCACCTGGATCTGGACACGATCGTGTGGGAGCCAGGCCAGATCGCGGTACCGCGTGCACCGGAACAAGTGCAGGCCGAGCTGCTGGCCTTTGTGAATGGCAACGAACACTGGGTGGCGGAAGGCTGTTACGGCAACCTGGTGCAGGCCGCCCTGCCCTATTGCTCGGAACTGGTGTTCATGAATCCGGGCCTGGAAACCTGCCTGGAGAACAACCGCCGGCGGCCGTGGGAGCCGCACAAGTATGCGTCAATGGAGGCCCAGCAAAGCAAGCTGAGCTTCCTGCTGGAATGGGTGGCTGGGTACTACACGCGCGCCGATGCGATGTCGTATGCCACGCACCGCCGCTTGTTCGATGGATTCGGCGGCAACAAGACCGAAGTGACGGCCCTTTAGCGCGCCAGCGTGTAGCCCTCGTCCAGCCAGCCGGTGACGCCGCCGATCATCAGCTTCACCGGCCGCCCCAGCTTCGCCAGCCGCAGCGCGCCGCGGTGGGCGCCATTGCAGTGCGGTCCGGCGCAGTAGACGACGAACAAGGTGTCGCCAGCATATTCCTTCAGCTTGGCCTCGACGATCTTCCCTTGCGGCAGATTGAGGGCGCCTGGCACATGCCCTCCCGCGTACAGCGCGGGGCTGCGCACATCGAGCAGCACGAAGTCGTGCTCGCCGCTCTGCATCGCATCGTGTACGTCGGCGCAATCGGTTTCGTAGGCAAAGGCTGCGCCGAAGTGGCGCGCCGCCTGGTCGCTGGGTGCTGCGGGGACTGCCGAGACCGCTGAAGCCATCGTGTTCTCCTGTGTAGGGTGAGCGGCCAGTGTGCCAGCCTGGGGCCTTCGCCGGCAGCCGTTGGCACGACAGAAACTGGTAACATCGCGCCATGCCCCACCACGTCGCCATCCTCGCCTACGACCGGCTGTGCACCTTCGAGTTCGGGTGCGCCATCGAGCTGTTTGCGCTGGAACGGCCCGAGCTGGGCGTGCCCTGGTACAGCTATGCGGTGTGCGCGGCCGAGCCCGGTCCATTGCGCGCGGCAGGCGGCCTGCTGCTGCAGGTGCCGCACGGCCTGGACGCCCTCGACGGGGCCGATACCATCATCATCCCCGGCTGGCGCGGCGCCGACCATGCACCGCCGGCCGCTCTGGTCGATGCTTTGCGCCGCGCCCACGCACGCGGCGCGCGCCTGTGCGCGATCTGCTCGGGCGCCTTCGTGCTCGCCCATGCCGGCCTGCTCGACGGCAAGCGCGCCACCACCCACTGGCGTTATGTTGCGCAGCTGGCGGCGGCTTTTCCGACCATCCGGATCGAAGCGCATGCCCTGTACGTGCAGGACGGCGCCATCGTGACCTCGGCCGGCTCCGCCGCCGGCCTGGACATGCTGCTGCACCTGGTACGCTGCGATTTCGGCGTGGCCATTGCCAATCAGGTAGCCCAGCGCCTGGTGATCCCGGCCCACCGCGACGGCGACCAGGCCCAGCAGGTCGCGCGGCCGCTACCGCAGGCGGGCAGCGACCCGCTTGCCCACACCATGGACTGGGTCCGCGAAAACATGCGCGCCGCGCACACGCTGGGCTCGATGGCGCAGCAGGCGCGGATGGGCGCGCGGACCTTCCAGCGCCGCTTCAAGGACCGTACCGGCCTGAGTCCGCTGGACTGGCTGGTGCGCGAACGCGTGGCGCTGGCGGCGCAGTTGCTGGAAACCCGGCCCGCGCTCGGCATCGAGGCCATCGCCGACCTGGCAGGGCTGGGTTCGCCGGAATCCTTGCGGCGCCATTTCCGCAGCCATGGGCTGGCGTCGCCGGCCCGCTACCGCAAACAGCACCAGCGTCAGGCAATGTCTGCATGAAAAAGGGGACAGGCCATTGCCCGTCCCCTTCTTCGTTTTGCGCGGCGCATTTACGTGAATGCGCCGTCTCTCCCCCACCTGCTTTACTTTTTTACCGGCTTCCTCAGCCCAGCTGTTGCTCCAGCTTCTGCTTGGCCGCCACCAGCTCTTGCGGCAGGTGGTAGGACAATTTTTCGAACAGCTCGGTGTGCAGTTTCAGCTCTTCGCGCCAGGCGTCCTGGTCGATCGAGGTGATCTGCGTGAATTGCGCTTCGGTGAAGTCCAGGCCATCCCAGTTCAGGTCGCCGTAGTTCGGCGAGGTGCCGAACAGGTGCTCGCTGCCGCCGGCCTGGCCTTCGGTGCCGCTGTCGCTACGGTCGAGAATCCACTTCAGCACGCGCATGTTGTCGCCGTAGCCCGGCCAGACGAAGTTGCCGGATTCATCGGTACGGAACCAGTTGACGCAGAAGATCTTCGGCAGCGCGGCGCCATTTTTATCGGCCACCTTGCGGCCCAGGTCCAGCCAGTGCTGGAAGTAGTCGCTCATGTTGTAGCCGATGAAAGGCAGCATCGCCAGCGGATCGCGGCGCACCACGCCCATCTGGCCGGCGGCGGCGGCGGTGGTTTCCGAACCCATGGTCGCGGCCATGTACACGCCTTCGACCCAGTCGCGCGCTTCGGTCACCAGCGGCACGGTGGTTGAACGGCGGCCGCCGAAGATGAAGGCCGAGATCGGCACGCCGGCCGGATCGTCCCAGGCCGGGTCGATCACCGGGTTCTGGGTGGCGGCCACCGTGAAGCGCGCGTTCGGGTGGGCGGCCTTGGTGCCGGACGCCGGGGTCCAGTCCTTGCCTTGCCAGTCGATCAGGTGCGCGGGCGCTTCTTTCGTCATGCCTTCCCACCAGACGTCGCCGTCATCGGTCAGCGCCACGTTGGTGAAGATCACGTTCTCGCGCAGCGAGGACATGCAGTTCGAGTTGGTTTTCTCGTTGGTGCCCGGGGCCACGCCGAAGTAGCCGGCTTCCGGATTGATCGCGTACAGCTTGCCGTCCGCGCCCGGCTTGATCCAGGCGATGTCGTCGCCGATGGTGGTGACTTTCCAGCCATTGAACGAGGCCGGCGGAATCAGCATGGCGAAGTTGGTCTTGCCGCAGGCCGAAGGGAAGGCGGCCGCGACGTATTTCTTGTCGCCTTGGGGCGACTCGACGCCCAGGATCAGCATGTGTTCAGCCAGCCAGCCGGTGCCGCCCTGTTGCGCTTCCTGGTAGCCCATGTTCGAGGCGATGCGCAGCGCGAAGCATTTCTTGCCCAGCAGCGCGTTGCCGCCGTAACCCGAGCCGAAGGACCAGATTTCGCGCGTGTCCGGGTAATGGACAATGTACTTGGTGCTGTTGCACGGCCAGCGCACGTCTTGCTGGCCCGGGGTCAATGGCATGCCGACACTGTGCACGCAAGGTACGAACTCGCCCTCGCTGCCGAGCACCTCGTACACGGCGCGGCCCATGCGCGTCATGATGCGCATGTTGACGGCGACATAAGGCGAATCGGACAGCTCGACGCCGATGTGGGCGATCGGCGAGCCCAGCGGGCCCATCGAGAACGGCACCACGTACATGGTGCGGCCGGCCATGCAGCCGTCGAACAGGCCGTGCAGCGTGGTGCGCATCTCGGCTGGGTCGGTCCAGTTGTTGGTGGGGCCGGCTTGTTCCTTCGTTGCCGAGCAGATGAAGGTGCGGTCTTCCACGCGCGCCACATCCGACGGGTCGGATTGGGCCAGGTAGGAATTCGGGCGCAGTGCAGGGTTCAGGCGCTTCATCGTGCCGGCGTCGACCATCTGTGCGCACAGGCGGTCGTACTCTTCTTCGGAACCGTCGCACCAGTAGATGGCGTCAGGCTTCGTCAGGGCGGCAATGTCTGCCACCCAATTGATGAGCTTTTGATGGTTGATGTAAGCTGGGACGTTCAGGGCGGCGACGCCGCTCATCACGGGCTGGTTCATGAGTACCTCCAATAAAGAATTCTGGTCATGTCCCGGCACGGCAGATCGTCGGGCCCAGGAATTACATTGGTAATCCCTTCGCTCGCAGAGGGAGCGCGGCGGTACGGCGGTCGTGTCGACAGCCTCGTTCGAGGCTGGGTGGAACGGTGCTGCTGGGCCTGCGTGATATACACGATGGTGCTGTCAAACCCTTAATATTCGGGCGATTGTACACCCCTGAATTCGATGCACAAGGTCCTCGGCTGGAAAAATGTAGGAAATATAGTTGACTAAAGTAGTGGGCTACTTTCAAAGTTCCGGATCATGTATTTCCTTTACGTACTCATCAATAACTTCGTTCAACTTCGATGAAAATTGCCATTCTTGACGATTACCAGAACGCCGTACCTGGTCTCGATTGTTACAAAATTTTGGAGGGGCATGAGCTCAAGGTGTTCAATACCTCGGCGCGCGGCATCGGCCAGCTGGCGATCCGCTTGGCGCCTTTCGATGCGCTGGTCCTGATCCGCGAGCGCACGTCCTTTCCGGCGGCCTTGCTCAACAAGCTGCCGAACCTGAAGCTGATATCGCAGACGGGCAAGGTCAGCGGACATGTCGACGTGGCGGCGGCGACTGCGCGCGGGATTGCGATTGCCGAGGGCACGGGCTCGCCGGTGGCGCCCGCGGAACTGGCCTGGGCGCTGATCATGGCGGCCAGCCGCAGGATCGTGCCGTATGCGCAGCATTTGAAGGAGGGGATGTGGCAGACGGCCTCGGTCAATCCCCAGCTGAACGGACTGGGGCGGGTCCTGCGGGGACGTACACTTGGGCTCTGGAGTTACGGCAAGATAGGCAAGCTGGTGGCGGGGTATGGCAAGGCCTTTGGGATGGAGGTGCTGGTATGGGGCAGCGAGGCCAGCCGGGCTGAGGCGGTGGCGGACGGGTACAGGGCGGCGGCATCGCGCGAGAACCTGTTTGCCGAGGCCGATGTGTTGAGCCTGCACTTGCGGCTGGCCGATGGCACCCGCGGGATCGTGACCGCCGAGGATCTGGCGCGGATGAAGCCGGATGCCTTGTTCGTGAACACGAGCCGGGCGGAACTGGTGGCGGACGGTGCGCTCGAGGAGGCATTACGGCGCGGGTATCCTGGTGGGGCGGCGGTGGATGTGTTCATCAGCGAGCCGCTGCCGTCGGATGCGCCGCTGTTGAAGATTCCAACCGTGCTGGCGACGCCGCACCTGGGATATGTCGAGCGGGACAGTTACGAGATGTATTTCAAGGCGGCGTTTGAAAACATCGTCAACTTCGCGGCGGGCAAGCCGACGAATATCCTGAATCCCGCAGCGCGCACAACTTAACGCCGGTCCCTGCCGCGACATCAACCGTAGAGGTTGTGTGTACGGTCGCAGCACGAGCTACATCAAGCCAATCACCCCAGTTCCGTCTCACCCGTCAGCTTGATCCGCCGCGCCGGCATCACATGCCTGCCCGTCCACAACCCCGCCCAGCCCGGCGGCCAGCCGATGTCCGGCCCGGCATACGGTTTGATGCCCGCCCGCACCGGCACGATCGGCACCGGCGGCGCCTCGACCAGGCCGCCGCCCGCCGGACGCTCCATGTTGAGGCTGTACATATACCCCGGCAGCAGCACATCGCATACATCCGCGAACCACGCCGTGTGGTCTTCGTCGCGCCCCAGCGCCTGCGCCAAGCCCTGCGGGTCGAATTTCGCCAGCGCGTGGATCAGTTCCTCGGTCGTGGCGCCGGGTGTGTCGCCCCAGCCCATCACCGGGTTGTTGTTGTACTCGGCGCCCGAGCCATACCAGCCTTCGCGCCAGGAGCGCTGCATCCAGTTGCGCTGGCCGGTGAACAGATGCCAGCGCCAATGCAGGCCCGAGGGCTTGGGCCACGAGTACAGGTAGAGCTTCTGGTAGCCGGCCTTGTGCAGCTCGCGCACCACGGCCATCAGGCGCGCGTGCGGCATGCGGTCGGGCGGGGTGCGGCGGAACAGGATGGGCTCGCCATCGGCGTGCTGCACTTCGTCGCTCGACAAGTTGAGGTCGAGGGTACGCGCTTCGTTGCCGAAACGCGCGGAAATCCACCCGGTCAGCAGGTTGACATGGGTGATCACGCCATACCCGCGATGGCGGTGAAAAATAACGGTTCCTGGTGCAACGGCTTTCATGTTCTATCGTAGGCAAGTGCCTGGAAAAAAGGTGAGTGTACTCATCCGATCCGGCTGATTCTAGCGCAGTCACATCTCGATACGCTACGGTTTGCGGCTATCATGAGCCACCTTTTTTCACTGCCTTTACAAACCGATATGACTTTGCGCCTCATCGCCACCGGCGGCACCTTCGACAAACATTACAACGAACTGAACGGCGTACTCGGCTTTGCCGACAGCCACCTGCCGGCCGTCATCGCGCGGGCCCGCATGACGGTGCCGGTCGAGCTCGAAGTGCTGCCCCTGCTCGATTCGCTCGACATGGGGGACGAAGACCGCCAGCGTGTGCTGGCGTCCTGCCAGGCCTCCGCCGAGAAGGCGATCGTCATCGTCCACGGCACCGACACCATGCGCGACACCGCAGGTGTGCTCGGCGCTGTCGACCTTGGCAAGACCATCGTCCTGACCGGCGCCATGATCCCCTACGAAATCGCGAACTCCGACGCCCTGTTCAACCTCGGCTTCGCCTGCGCCGCGGCGCAAACCCTGCCGCCCGGCGTCTACGTAGCGATGAATGGCCAGGTGTTTGCGTGGGACAACGTGACGAAGAACCGCGCCGCCGGCGTGTTCCAGCCGCTGTAAGGACGCCAGGTTTCCGCAGGGCAGCCGGGCGCTGCCCTCAAGCGTAAGTTTCTATACTTTTCTCTCCCGTGAACAGACAGGAGAGTTTCCCATGTCCGACCGTCCTATCCTGACCACGCGCCAGGGCCATCCCGTGCGCGACAACCAGTCGCTGCGTTCCGTCGGCGAACGCGGCCCGGCCACGCTCGAGAACTACCAGTTCATCGAAAAGATCACCCATTTCGACCGCGAACGCATCCCCGAGCGCGTGGTGCATGCGCGCGGCACCGGCGCCCACGGTTACTTCGAGGCCTACGGCAAGATCGGCGACGAACCGGCATCGAAATATACCCGCGCCAAAGTGCTCACCGAGGTTGGCGTCCAGACCCCAACCTTTGTCCGTTTCTCGACCGTGATCGGCGGCAAGGAGTCCCCGGAAACAGCACGCGACCCACGCGGCTTTGCCGTGAAACTGAAAACCGTCGAAGGCAACTGGGACCTGGTGGGCAACAACCTGAAGGTCTTCTTCATCCGCGACGCGATCAAGTTCCCGGACATGATCCATGCCTTCAAGCCCGATCCCGTGACCAACCAGCAAGAGCCATGGCGCTTCTACGATTTTATTGCGAACCACCCGGAGTCGCTGCACATGGTTACCTGGGTCAAGAGCCCATGGGGCATCCCAGCCAACTACCGCGAAATGGAAGGTTCCGGCGTCAACACCTATAAGCTGATCAATGACGAAGGTGTGGCCCACCTCGTGCGTTTCCACTGGCAACCGCGCCAGGGCGTGCGCAACCTCACCGCGCAGCAGGCGGCCGAAATCCAGGCCCACGACACCAGCCATGCCACCCGCGATTTGTACCAGGCGATCGAACGCGGCGATTATCCGGAATGGGAATTCTGTATCCAGATCATGGCCGACGGCGCGCATCCCGAGCTCGACTTCGATCCGCTGGACGACACCAAGCGCTGGCCGGAAGACCAGTTCCCGCTGCTGCCGGCGGGCCGCATGGTGCTCGATAAAAACCCGGACAATGTGTTTGCCGAAACCGAGCAATCCGCCTTCGGCACCGGGGTGCTGGTCGACGGCATCGATTTTTCCGACGACAAGATGCTGCAGGGCCGCACCCTGTCCTACTCCGACACCCAGCGCTACCGCGTCGGTCCCAACTACCTGCAGCTGCCGATCAATGCACCGCAGGAACGGGCCCGTGCGAAAACCAACCAGCGCGATGGGCAAATGGCGTATTACGTCGACGATGGCGGCGAAAGCAAGCACATCAACTACGAGCCGAGCCTGATGGGTGGCCTGCAGGAAGCGCCGCAACCGCGGCGCGACTACCACCAGTACGTGGAGGGCCATCTCGGCCGCTACCAGACCACCTCGACCGCGGCCGACTACAAGCAGGCCGGCGACCGCTACCGTACCTTCGAAGACTGGGAGCGTGACGACCTGGTGAACAACATCGGCGGCGACCTGAAGCAGTGCCCGGAAGTGATCCAGCTGCGCATGGTGTGGCACCTGTGGCATGCCGACGAGGATTACGGGCGCCGCGTGGCGGAAATTGCCGGGATCGACCTGGATCAGGCCAAGGCCCTGCCGCCGCTGCCGGGCAAGCCGGCGCCGCATGCGGACCGCCAGGGGACAACCTATACCGATGGCAAGCGCGAGGAGCCGGCGACCAGTGAGGAGGTCGCGGCGAAGTAATAAAGCAAAACGGACCCTTTACGGGGTCCGTTGTAGGGTGGGTACTGATTTATTCTGGGGGATGGGCTTGGCCAGTGAAAAAGGCGTCCGGCAAGGCGCAAAATCGCAGCACTAGCGAGCTATCGCGAGATTTTGTAACGCTGCAGGGCGTCTTTTTTACGGCCAAGCACGCCCTCATGCATTCATCAGTGCTTCCTTAGGCCTTGGCTTCGCCGCCCAAGGCTTCCACCACGTCGGTGAGCATCTTCGACAGCTCACCCGTCATCAGCACGATGTCGTTATCAAAACGCTCGTCGTCGCTGTAGGTGACGGTTTCGCCTTCCTTGATCACGTCCAGCGGCTTGACGCCCTTGATGGCCAGGGTTTCGGTCAGCACGAACGAGACGCGGCTGTTCCAGGTCATGGCCAGCCGGGTGCACTGCTTGCCCGAGGCGATGTGGCGGCGGATGTCTTCCGGATCCAGCGAGTGCTTCACGTAGCGCACGGCGGCGCGGCTTTCGCCGGTGGCGCGCAGTTCGGTGTCCTGGTCGATCGTGAAGTTGTACGGCGCTTCGTCCGATTCCAGCCAGCCGGTCATCACGGCCACCGGCGAACGCTGCACGCGCAGCGATTCGAGCGGCAGGCGGTCGACGGCTTTCAGCAGCAGCTTGATGACTTCGTCGGCCTTGGCCGGGCTGGCGGCGTCGATCACGAGCCAGCCGTTGACCGGGTCGATCCAGGTCCAGGTGTTGCTGCGGATCGTAAAGGCGCGCGGCAGCAATTCCTCGGCCACACGTTCCTTGAGTTCCTTCATTGCTTTTTTACCTGGCGGGAAGCCTTGCTGCTCTTCCATCTCGACAGCCTTGGCCTTGGCCACCTGGTTGATTACCGAGCTCGGCAGCAGCTTCTTTTCCGTGCCCAGCATCATCAGCATCTGCTTGTTGACCACGTGGACCAGCTTGCCGTTCGGGCGCGGCGCATCCCAGCCCTGGCGCAGCAATTCGTTGCTGCTGGCCGGCGTGAAGGCCTGCGACTGCAGCGCCTCTTCCATTTTTTCAGGCGCGAAATCCCAGTTGGTGGGCAGGCGGTAAATCTGAAGATTCTTGAACCACATAGTTGCTTTCTGTTGTCTCAGTATTTCAGGGGAACGACATTTTACACGCTGAAGCCACCGTATTTTCGGGTGGCAACAGAGGGTTTTTCAATGTGTTGCATGTTCGTCAAACAGGCTGAGCTGCTCGACATTTTCGGTTTCGCCCAGGCGCACCCCCACGCCCAGCAGGCGTACCGGGCGGCTGGCGCGGGCCCAGCCGATTTCCATCAGCCGGGCGAAGGTCGGCAAGTGTGGCGCATAGCCGACACACTCCACCGTGGTCTGCTGGAAGTCGGCGAACTTGATCTTCACGAAGAGCTTGTTGATGAATTTTTCGGCACCAGCGCGCTTGATGCGGCCCAGCAGGTGCTCGTGCAAATCCGGCAGCAAGGCCAGGCAAGCCGGCAGGTCCGGGATGTCGGGCGTATAGGTTTCTTCGGTACTCACCGACTTGCGCTCGCGCTCAGGACTCACCTCGCGGAAATCGATGCCGCGGCACAGATCGTGCAGGCGCGCACCGAAACTGCCGAAGTGGTCCTGCAGCTTTTGCAGGCTCCAGGTGCGCAAGTCGGCGCAGGTCTGCAGGCCCAGGTTGTTCATCTTGGCGGCGGTCACCTTGCCGACGCCGTGCAATTTTTTTACCGGCAGCGCGGCGACAAAGGCATCCACCTCGTCCGGGCGCACCAGGAACAGGCCGTCGGGCTTGTTCCAGTCGCTGGCGATCTTCGCCACGAACTTGTTCGGCGCCACGCCGGCCGAGGCCGTGATGCCGACGGTCTCGAAGATGCGGCGCCGGATTTCCTGGGCGATCAGGGTCGCGCTGTTCTTGCAATGCGGCGAATTCGTCACGTCCAGGTAGGCCTCGTCCAGCGACAGCGGCTCGACCAGGTCGGTGTAGTCGCGGTAGATGTCCATGATCTGGTTCGACGCGACCCGGTACTTCTCCATCGCCGGCGGAATGATCACCAGGTCCGGGCACAGCTTGACGGCCTGGGCCGTGGCCATGGCCGAGTGGATGCCATAGCGCCGCGCCTCGTAATTGCAGGTCGCCACCACGCCGCGCTGGTCCTGGCGCCCGCCGACGGCCAGCGGCCGGCCGCGCAAGGACGGATCGTCGCGCATCTCGACCGACGCGTAGAAGCAGTCGCAGTCGCAATGGATGATTTTACGTGCGGGGGCGTTCACTCGGGCGGCGGCCGGGGGGGCCGACTACTGTCATTCCATACAGTATCTCGTCAATTGGGTTTCGGTGCAAGGGTCACGGTTGTTTGCTGGATGGAATCCGATGCGGGGGCCATTGGCCTCAACCGTACGGTTGCAGCTGACACGCGAACCGTGCCACCAATGAAAACGCGCCAACCATAAAAAAACGCGCGGCAAGCCGCGCGTCAATCACCCTTGGTACTCGACTGTTATCGGAACACTTACCAGCTCAGCTTGAGCGTGTACTTGCCGTTGGTGGAACCCGTGCCGCCGCTGTAGTACTTGACGCGCACATAGCGTGCGGCGGTGGCCGTGGTGCTGTTCGTCACCGACGCGGTGTCGGTCGACCCGGCGCCGTTTTCGCTCAGCGCCAGCTGGGTGCCGGAGGCGTTGTAGATGTACACGTCGTAGTCGGCGGTCGACAGGCCCGGCGTCATGGTCGCGCTCAAGGTTTTGCCGGCTGGCAGCTGGACCACGAAGTAGTCGGTGTCGCTGCTGGAAGCGATCGCGCCGTTCACGGTCGTGGCGGCTGTGCTGATGGCGTTGGCGGTGGCGATCGTGTTGTTCGACTCGGTTTCGCTGATCGTCGGGCCGGTAGGCGTGGTGCCGCCGCCGGTGGCCGCGGCCACGGCTGCCGCCGCGTCGACAATCCCCGAGCCGCAGCCGGAGCAGGTGGCCGGGAAGGCGCGTGCGCTGCTCTTCAGGCGCGACTCGATCTCGTCCGGCGTCAGCGCGCCGTTTTTCGCCAGCATCAGCGCCGCCACGCCGGCCACGTGCGGGGTGGCCATCGAGGTGCCCTGGTAGGACGCGTAGCTGTCCGCACCCGGCGCGTTGCTGCCCGTGTTCAGGGTCGACAGCACGCCGCCGCCAGTGCCGCCGCCTGGCGCGGCCACGTCGACCACGGTGCCGTAGTTCGAGTAGGAAGCACGGCCGCCGGCCCTGGTGGTGGCCGCCACGGTGACGACGCCCGAGCAGTTGGCCGGGCTGGCGTTCGAGGCGTTCTGGTTCTCGTTGCCGGCCGCGACGATGATCACGGTGCCGCGCGAACGGGCGCTGTTGATCGCGTTCTGCGTGGTGGTGTCGCAGGCGCCGCCGCCGCCGAGCGACATGTTGATCACATGGGCGCGGGCTGCGATGTTCGTCACGCCGCTGACGCTGCCGCCCGAGGACCAGACGATGGCGTCGGCGATGTCGGAGGTGTAGCCGCCGCACTTGCCGAGCACGCGCACCGGCACGATTTTCGCGTTGAAGGCGACGCCGGCCACGCCGACGCTGTTGTTGGTCAGCGCAGCGATGGTGCCGGCCACGTGGGTGCCGTGCCAGCTCGAGTTCGAGCCCGGCGAGCCGGCATAGCAGGCGCCGGCGGCCACGGCGTCGCCCGGATCGGAGGCATCGCTATCGCGGCCGTTGCCGTCGTTCGAGACGGCGGTATCGGAGATGAAGTCGTAGCCCGCCAGGAACTGGCCGGACAGGTCGGCGTGCGGACGGTAGCCGGTGTCGATGACGGCCACGCGGATCCCGCTGCCGGTCGAGTTATCCCAGGCGGCCGGCAGGCGCAGGCCGCCGGTCGCATCGAAGTAGTGCCACTGCTCGCTGTAGCGCGGATCGTTCGGCGTCATCATTTTCGTCATGATGCGGTCGGGTTCCGCGTATTCGATCTGCGGATCGCGCGCCATCATTTCCTTGGCCAGCGCGCCCGCTTCGGTCAGCGACAGCTTGCGGCTCAGCTTCATGACATTGGCGCCGGTGGCGATGCCGTGCAGGGCCTGCAGCTTGACGCCGAAGTCCTGGCCGGCGCGGTCGGCCACCGACTGGCGCGCCGCCGTCACGGCCGGCACGAAGGCGCGGCCATTCACGACCTTGGCGTCCTTGTACTTCACGATCATGCGGTCGGTGTGGAGGATGTATTGCTGCTCCTTGGCGGCGCCGGGTACGGCGTCGGGAACAGCGGCCGAGGCGTGGAGCGGACCCACGACAATGGCCAGTGCAGCGGTGACTTTCAACAGGCTCGGATAAAGCGATTGCATCGACTTCATGGTTCGTCCTTTTGTGTAGTTTTCCGTCAAGGCGATATGCCTTGTTTATGGTCTCCGGTTGATCTCCCACCGGAGTTGCCCTCTGCTGGCGGCTAGGAAAGACTACTCCCGAGTAAATATGCAGGAAGGGAATTTCGAATCGTGTGCAGCGCTTTCGCAACGGTTTCTATGCTCGAATTAACGAAAACATCGTTTATTTGCCACATTTGTATGTACGCCAAATAAGGTATGGCGAGCGTTCATTATCATGTATATAACATCAATTGCCCCGCGCGTAAGGCCTGATATTGCTTTTTCCAGCGTGCATAAAAAAAGGCCGCGATCGCTCGCGGCCTTGTGCATTCTCAGATGCGGGTAATCAGAAATTACCCTTGAACTGCACGCCCCAGGTACGCGGTTCGTTGGTGAAACCGGTCAGGTTGTTGAAGTCGATGGCGCCAGTGATGCGGCGTTCGTCGAGGATGTTGCGGCCGAACACGGCGGCTTCGTACTTGCCGTTGGCCCAGGTGTAGCCCAGGCGCAGGCCGCCTTCGGTCAGCGGCTTGCCGGTGAACTCGGCGGCCTCGTACAGGAAGAAGTTGACCTTGCTGCGATACGACCAGTCGGTGAAGACGAAGAATTCACCGTCGGCCACCGGCATGCTGTAGCGCGCAGTGACGTTCGCGATCCAGCGCGGCGCCTGCGGCAACATGTTGCCGTTCACAAACACACGGCCGGCTGATGCTTGCGGATCGCGCACGGTGCACAGCGCGCTGCAGCTGGCCACGACCAGGTTGGCGTCGCGGATTTCCGTGAAGTTGTAGCTGGTGCTGGCGGTCAGGCGCAGCGACGGGCTGACGGCGGCTTCGACGTCGAGTTCCACGCCGCGGCCCTTGGTCTTGTCGGCATTGAGCAACTGGTTCGCGTTGGTGGCGCCGCCGACGGCGGTCAGCTGCTGGTCCTTGATGGTGTAGTCGTACACCGAGAAGGCCACGCGGCCACGGCGGTCGAACAGGTCGGCCTTCACGCCGGCTTCGAACGAGGTGATGGTTTCGGCGTCGGCCACGGTGATTGGCACCGATGCCGATGCGGCGGCGATGCTCGGCGCACGGAAGCCGGTGGCCACGCGGCCGTAGGCGTTCACGGTCGGGGTCAGCTTGTAGGTGCCGCTCAGGTCCCAGCTGATCTTGCCCTTGCTGGTACTGACCGAGGTATCGCCGATCTGCGTCACGTTCAGGGCGCGCACGGTGTTGAAGTCTTTTTCGTCCTTGGTGTAGCGCAGGCCGGCGCGCAGGTCGAATACCGGCGAGACCTTGTAGGTGGCCGAACCGAACACGGCCCAGGCGGTGTTGTCCTGGTGGCTGGCCAGGATCGAGGTCAGCACGCCGCCCCTGTTGCTGTCGAAGTTGTCGCTGCCGCCGGTGGCGCTTTCGTCGAACCAGTACACGCCGGCCTGCCAGTTGAGCGGACCCGCATACTGCGACTCGACGCGGAATTCCTGGCTGTACTGCTTCAGGTCGCTGATATAGCCGGCGGTTTCCACCTGGAAGGGAACGCGGCCCGGGGCGCCGTTGATGCCGCCGTCGATGTCGCCGCGGCTGATGTAGTCGGCGACGTTTTCATAGCCGGTGACCGAATACAGGCGGTAGTCGCCCAGGTCCCAGCTCAGGCGCATGTTGGCGCCGCGGGTGGTCAGGTGCTGGAAGTTCTGGGCGTTGGTGACGATGCGGTCGAGGTCGAGGCCGTCGACGATGTCGTTGCTGCCCGAGCGGATCAGGTTGGCGCGGAACAGGCGGGCGCTGCCGCTGGTGTTGCGCTGGTGGACGTTGAACAGGGCGTTGAAGGCCGCGTTCGGCTTGTACAGGAACTGCACGCGCTCGGCGTGTTCGTTGTAGCCGTCCAGGCTGTCGCGGCGCTGGGTCTGGGCCACGTCGCTGAAGTTCTTGACGTAGTCGTCGCGGTGCTGGCGCAGGGTCGACGCACGCATCGCCCAGGTGTCCGACAGCGGCACGTTGACGGCGCCTTCGACGTTGATCGTGTTGTGGGTGGCGGCCGAACCGCTGTAGTAGCCCTCGACCTTGTCCAGGCGCGGCTTCTCGGATTCGAACTTCACCACGCCGGCCGGGGTGTTGCGGCCGAACAGGGTACCTTGCGGGCCGCGCAGCACCTCGACGTTGGCCACGTCGAAGATCGGGAAGCCTTTCAGGATCGGGTTTTCCTGCACCACTTCGTCATAGATCAGCGAGACCGGCTGCGAGGCGAAGGTGTTGAAGTCGGTGTTGCCGTAGCCGCGGATATAGAAGCGCGGGAAGGTACGGCCGTTCGACGATTCCACGTTCAGGCTCGGCAGCTTGCCGGCCAGCAGGCGGATGTCCTGGCCACTCGAGGTCAGCACGTCGAGCTTTTCGCCGCGCAGGGCGCTGACGGCCACTGGCACGTCGCGGATATTCTCGCTGCGGCGCTGGGCCGTGACGGTGACGGTCTGCAGCTCGGCAGCCTGGGCCACCGGGGCCTGCACCTCGGTCTGGGCCAGGGCCGCGCCCGGCAGGGCAGCCAGCGCCAGCACCACGCGGCGGTGCATCTTGGACATCTTGATCATGATAATTCTTCCTTGAGTAGTAAAACCGCGATAGCCACTCTTCCTCCATGCGCCACTTTTTTGAAAGCGGCACGGCGGTTTGCCCGCCCCGGCACCTGCATCTTGCTGATGTCTCAAGGTTGCCGTTTTTAACGAAGGCGTGATTGTTCGCTATACGATTTCGAATATCAAGTGAATATTCAAATGCAGATGTCAAATAACAACAAGTATGCTAGGCAGCCGTAATAACAATCGCGCGGAAGTCGTTGACGTTGGTGCGGGTCGGGCCGGTAATGATCAAGTCGTCCAGCGCCGCGAACAGGCTGTAGCCGTCGTTATCGCGCAGCATGGCGGCCGGGTCGAGGCCCTTGGCCGCCGCGCGCGCCAATGTGTCGGGGCCGAGGACGGCGCCCGCATTGTCTTCGGTGCCGTCGATGCCGTCGGTATCGCAGGCAATGGCATGTACGCCGGGCAAGCCGCGCAGGGCGATGCCCAGCGCCAGCAGGAATTCGGCATTGCGCCCGCCCCTGCCCTTGCCGCGCACCGTGACCGAGGTTTCGCCGCCGGACAGGATCACGCAGGGCTTTTGCAGCGGCTGGCCGTGTTCAAGCACCTGGCGGGCAATCGCGGCGTGGACGATCGCCACGTCGCGCGCCTCGCCCTCGATGCTGTTCGACAGGATCAGCGGCGTGATGCCAGCCGCGCGCGCGGCATTGGCGGCGGCATCGAGGGCTGCCTGGGCGGTGGCAATCACCACCGTCTCGTTGCGCGCCAGGCGCGGGTCGTCGGGACGCGGGGCAGCCAGGGCCGGGTCCGCCAGCACGGCGCGCGCCGCGTCGGACACGGCGATGCCGTAGCGTTCGAGGAGGGCCAGGGCGTCGGCGCCGCTGCTGCCGTCGGGCACGGTCGGGCCGGACGCCACCACGGCCGGATCGTCGCCGGGAACGTCCGACACGACGAGGGTCAGCACCCGCGCCGGATGGCAGGCCAGCGCCAGGCGCCCGCCCTTCACCGCCGACAAATGGCGGCGCACGCAGTTCATCTCGCCGATCGGCGCGCCGCTGCGCAGCAGCTGGCGGTTGATGTCGCGCTTTTCTTCAGCCGTGATGCCGGGTGCGGGCAAGGACAGCAGCGCCGAGCCGCCGCCGGACACCAGGCACAGGACCAGGTCGTCTTCGCCCAGCCCCCGCACCAGTTCCAGCATGCGGGTCGCGGCGCGCACACCGGCTGCATCGGGCACGGGGTGGCCGGCTTCGATCACCTCGATCCGGCGGGTCGGCGCGCCATGGGCGTAGCGCGTGACCACCAGGCCGGAGAGCTCGCCCTGCCAGTGCTGTTCGACCGCCGCGGCCATGCGCGCGGCCGCCTTGCCGGCGCCGATCACGACGGTGCGCCCGCGTGGCGGCGGCGGCAAGTGCTGCCGGATCAGTTGGGCGGGGTCGACAGCGGCGAGGGCCGATTCGAACAGATGGGTCAGGAACTGGCGGGGATCGGACGCTTCCAAACGGTTCTCCTGGAGGTGGATGCGATGATATTGACATAAAACCAAGGCGCTGGCTCGGGCCTGCGATAAAACGCGTTTTGCATATTTTTCAGAAAAACCCTTGCGGAATCGCTAGGGCTTAGCTATGATTCGGGCCTCTTCAGACGCAGTGACAAACGTCAGACGAAACGAATACGGTGAGCCGGGCGCTTAGCTCAGTTGGTAGAGCGGATCCCTTACAAGGATTAGGTCGGGAGTTCGAGCCTCTCAGCGCCCACCAGATGTCGTTTCAGTAAAAGAAGAACCGATCAGTTAAAACGGAGCGGTAGTTCAGTTGGTTAGAATACCGGCCTGTCACGCCGGGGGTCGCGGGTTCGAGCCCCGTCCGCTCCGCCAGCATCAAAGAAAAAGGTCCGATTCGTCGGGCCTTTTTCTTTTTCCGCGCAAGAGCATTCTCCCTGCGGAGAATGCGGTTTCGGGCTCGAAGGGATTCCCCTGCAAGGGAATCCGCGGCCCGCGGAACGTGGGCGAGCCCCGTCCGCTCCGCCAGCATCAAAGAAAAAGGTCCGATTCGTCGGGCCTTTTTCTTTTTCCGCGCAAGAGCATTCTCCCTGCGGAGAATGCGGTTTCGGGCTCGAAGGGATTCCCCTGCAAGGGAATCCGCGGCCCGCGGAACGTGGGCGAGCCCCGTCCGCTCCGCCAGCATCAAGAAAGAAGGGTCCGATTTGTCGGACCCTTCTTTCGTTTACGTCGGCGTTTTGTTTGCATATCGATGGCGTGCGGCCTCAATCAAGCCGCAGGCCTCACCTGAACCGCAGGCTTAAATCAAGCCGCGCGGCGCGCCGCTTCACCCAACTCCACCTTGTTCCGCCCATTCCGCTTGGCCGCATACAGGGCCCGGTCTGCGCGCGCCAGGGCGGCCGGCAAGTCTTCGCAGGCATCGATCACCACCACGCCGATACTCACCGTCATCTGGTAGCTGTTGCCGCAAGTGAGCAGGCAGATCTCCATGGTCGCCTGGCGCAGGCGTTCGGCGGCCTGCAGGGCCCCTTCCACGGCCGCGCCCGGCATCGCCAGGGCGAATTCCTCGCCGCCCATGCGCCCGACGAGGTCGTGCTCGCGCAGTATCGCGGACGTGGTGCGCGCGAACAGCACCAGCGCCTCGTCGCCGGTAGCGTGGCCGAAGCGGTCGTTGAGCTGCTTGAAGTGGTCGATGTCGATCATCAGGAGGGCGATCGGCTGGCGCATGCGCAGCGCCAGCAGGCGCGCGTCATTGGCGCGGGAAAAGAAGGCGCGCCGGTTCAGCAGGCCGGTCAGGTCGTCGAGCGTGGCCAGGCGCTGCATGACGGCATCGTTGCGCTGCTTGGACATCAGCAGGAAGCCGAACCCGTTGACGATCATCAGCATGTAGCCGGACACATAGGCGGCCAGCTGGCTGAGATCGTTCTCGACCATGTTCAGCTCGCCGCGCAGGAAGGCGCCGACGGCCCAGCTGGCAATCGCCAGCCCGAACACGCCATTGTTCAGGCCGATGATCCGCTGCAGCAGCGAGGGATTCTTGCGCTTCGGATGCAGCAGCACGCAGGCGTTCGACAGGGACGACAGCGCGAACACGCAGGCGATCAGCCCCATCAGCTCACCATAGTCGGAGCCGGCCAGCGGCACGAAGCAGGCCGCCACCAGCAGCGCCAGGCCGGCAATCGGGAGGACTACGCGCTTCCAGTGGCGAAATTCAAAGAAAGCGCAGTACGCGGCCACCTCGAGCGCCCAGCCGGCCAGCCAGCCCACCGGTTCGATCAGCGCCAGTGCGGGCATGCCCAGCTGGGGACGGGCGAACGCCAGCAGCTGGGTGGCGCCGGCCACCAGGCGCGCCCAGGTCCAGAGGCGCAGGCCAGGACTGGGCTCGGCGTCGCGCGTGTACGCAACCATCAGCACGGCAAACGAAATATTGCCGATGCCTAGCGCCAGCATGAAGGTTTGGATATCGATCACTACATGTTCCTTGCGCGAGAATCAGCATTGCGAGCAGCGAATTGATGCAAAACTACTAACGACTATTTCTCAAAGGAATCATATTACCCAGTTTTTCCCCGAACACACGCACGGTTGCATGTTTTAGATGCACTGCTCGAATCCGTTTCGAACATCGGCGCCAGGCCTGTCTCCAAGGCACAACAGACTGAGCGCGCATGCATGAAAAAGGCCAGCCCATGCGCTGCCGCATGGCTGGCCCGATACCGTGAGTAATCGCTTACTCTCGTGTGCTGGTTCTTGTGTACTTGCGTGCTACTTGCGTACACCCTTGGTCTTGATGGTCGACAGGATCGACGGCCGCGTTTTTTCCACCGCAGCCGGTGCGCCACGTGCGCCGGCCTGGACACGTTCCGGCTGGCGCCGCGCAGCTGCCGCCAGCTGGGGCGGCACCGGCGCCGGCATGCCGTTGCCGCGCTTGCCCATCGGCGTGGCCTGACGCGTGCCCGGCTGGCGTGCGCCCGCATTCCCAACTGCATTCACGCCGGCCTTGATGCCTGCTTTAGAACCAGCATTCCGGGCGCCGGTCTCGCGTACGGCAGGCGCCGCGCCCTCTTCCGACGGATGCCAGGCCGGCACCAGGTGGCGATCGCCATTCCCGATCAAATCGCCGCGGCCCATCTTGACCAGGGTCTCGCGCAGGATCGGCCAGTTCTCCGGGTGGTGCCAGCGCAGGAAGGCCTTATGGGCCTTGCGCATCTTGCCGCTGCGCGCGGTTTCCACCACTTCCGAATCCTCCGTCACTTTTTTCAGCGGATTCTTGCGGCTGTGGTACATGGTGGTCGCCATCGCCATCGGGGTCGGCGTGAAGGTCTGCACCTGGTCCAGCTTGAAGTTGTTCTTCTTCAGCCACAGCGCCAGGTTCAGCATGTCCTCGTCGGTCGAGCCCGGGTGGGCGGCAATGAAGTAAGGAATCAAATACTGCTTCTTGCCGGCCTCGATCGAATACTTCTCGAACATGCGCTTGAACTCGTCATAGGCGCCGATGCCCGGCTTCATCATCTTCGACAGTGTGCCCTGCTCGGTGTGCTCGGGCGCGATCTTCAGCAGGCCGCCCACGTGGTGGGTGACCAGTTCCTTCACGTATTCCGGCGAGCGCACAGCCAGGTCGTAGCGCAGGCCCGAGCCGATCAGGATCTTCTTCACGCCCGGAATCGCGCGCGCCTTGCGGTACAGCGAGATCAGCTTGCTGTGGTCGGTACCGAGGTTGCTGCAAATGGTCGGATACACGCAGGACAGGCGGCGGCAGGATTCCTCGATGCTCTTTTCCTTGCAGGCGAGGCGGTACATGTTCGCCGTCGGGCCGCCCAAATCGGTAATGGTGCCGGCGAAGTTCTTGGTCGTGTCGCGGATCAGCTCGATTTCGCGCAGGATCGACGGCTCCGAGCGGCTCTGGATGATGCGGCCTTCGTGCTCGGTGATCGAGCAGAAGGTGCAGCCGCCGAAGCAGCCGCGCATGATGTTCACCGAGTAGCGGATCATTTCCCAGGCCGGGATATGGGCCTTGCCATAGCTCGGGTGCGGCGCGCGCGCGTAATGCAGGTCGTAGACGTTGTCCATCTCGTCCATGGCCAGCGGCAGCGGCGGCGGGTTCAGCCAGACGTCGCGGTCGCCATGGGCCTGCACCAGGGCGCGGGCATTGCCCGGGTTCGATTCCAGGTGGAACACGCGCGAGGCGTGGGCATACATCACCGGGTCTTCGCTGACGGTTTCAAAGCTCGGCAGGCGCACCACGGTCTTCAGCGCCTTTTCGCGCAGGGCGGCCTGGCGCTGTTCGCGCGTCATGATGATGACCGGCTTGACCTCGGGTTCCGGCGCGGCATTGTCGAGCGCGCAGGCCTTCGGGTCTTCGAGCGCCATCGCATACGGATTCGGCTGCTTGTCGATGCGGCCTGGCACATCCACGCGGGTGGAATTGTGCACCGACCATTCTTCGTCCGGCATCCAGCCCTGCGGCACCAGGAAGGCGGTGCCGCGCAGGTCGCGGATGGTCTTGACGTTTTCGCCCGCGGCGATGCGGCGCGTGAAGTCGACCAGGGCGCGCTCGGCGTTACCGAAGATCAGCAAATCGGCCTTCGACTCGAACAGCACCGAACGGCGCACTTTGTCCGACCAGTAGTCGTAGTGGGCAATGCGGCGCAGCGAGGCCTCGATCGAGCCGACGATCACCGGCACGCCGGGATAGGCTTCGCGCGCACGCTGGGCATACACGGTGACGGCGCGGTCCGGGCGCTTGTTCGGCTCGGCGTTCGGGGTGTAGGCGTCGTCGGAACGGATCTTGCGGTCCGCCGTATACCGGTTGACCATCGAGTCCATGTTGCCGGCGGTGATGCCCCAGTACAGGTTGGGTTTGCCCAGCGCGCGGAACGGGTCGACCGAGGTCCAGTCCGGCTGGCTGATGATGCCGACCTTGTAGCCCTGCGCTTCCAGCAAGCGGCCGACCAGCGCCATGCCGAAGCTCGGGTGGTCGATGTAGGCGTCGCCGGTGACGAGGATGATGTCGCAGGCATCCCAGCCGAGCGCGTCCATTTCGGCGCGGGTCATCGGCAGGAAAGGCGCGGCAGCGGCGCGGCTGGAGCGCTTGGGCACGCTCGCGAAGAGATTGACTGGGGAGTTCATTGACCGGCATTGTACCGGAATTCCCATTTCCCGGCTGCTCCCCGCCCGGAAAATTGCTTACATTTCAATGACTTGTGGCTGAGCAGCCTCTTTTTTGTGCTTCAGATGCCCATGTTCGACAGGATGTTGCCCAGTTCATTCAGCGTGGTGGCCACCTTCGGATGGCGCGCGGTGAAGCGGGCGCTCAGTTCCTGGGTGCGCGAACCGAGGCCATAGGTATTCGCGTCGAGCTCCTGGTCGGCGCGGCGCTCCAGCACCTGCTTGATGTCGCCGTCGAGCTGGCGCAGCAGCATTTGCAGCTCTTCATCGACCTCGCCGGTCTCGGACAGGCTGCGGTGCAGGGTCTTCAGGCGTGTTTTCAGGTCTGGATCGCTCACGTTCTCGTTCTGGTTCTCGTTCAGCATGGTGTTCTCGCTAGTTGGGGAAGCGGGTCTCGAGGTACAGCTTCTCGACCTCTTCGCGCGCCCAGGGCGTGCGGCGCAAAAACTTCAGGCTCGACTTGATGCTCGGATCTTTTTGGAAACAGTTGATATCGATCCGGCGGCCGAGTCCGTCCCAGCCATAGTGCTCGACCAGGCGGGTTAACAGCGATTCTAAAGTAATACCGTGGAGGGATTGAACACTCATCGCTTGGGGTGGCTTCTTGAATGGAGACAGGTGGGTTTATACACCGGAATGGTGGGGGGTGCGAACGCACGAAAACGCGTGGGCACGGAGCGCCCACCCTACGATCGCGACGGCCAGCGGCTGCGGCAATGTAGGGTGGGCGCCCCGTGCCCACGCGGTGATCGTTACCGTGCGGTCAATCGCAACCGCACCGATATCGATATCGATAAAAACAAATTACTCGCCCGTCAACCCACGACGCTCCAGCAGCGGCTGCACCTGCGCATCGCGCCCGCTGAAATTGCGGTACATCTGCATCGCATCGAGCGTGCCGCCGCGCGACAGCAGGGTCTTGCGGAAGTGGTCGCCGTTCTTGCGGGTCAGGCCGCCGTGTTCCTTGAACCAGTTGACGGTGTCGGCGTCCAGCTTCTCGGCCCACAGGTAGCCGTAGTAGCCGGCCGAGTAGCCGCCCGAGAAGGTGTGCGAGAAGTAGGTCGTGCGGTAGCGCGGCGGTACCGGTGCGAAGTCGACGCCGGCCTTCTTCAGTGCGTCAGCCTCGAAAGCCAGCACGTCGGTCGGAATCTGCGCCGGGGTCAGCTGGTGCCAGGCCTGGTCGAGCAGCGAGGCGGCCAGGTACTCGGTGGTGCGGTAGCCTTCGTTGAACTGCTGCGAAGCCTGCACCTTGTCGAGCAGTTCCTTCGGCATCGGCGCGCCGGTCTGGTAGTGCTTGGCGTAGTTGGCCAGGACTTCAGGCCAGGCCATCCACATCTCGTTCACCTGCGACGGGAACTCGACGTAGTCGCGCGGCACGCGCGACAGGCGCGGGTACTTCACTTCCGAGAACATGCTGTGCAGCGCGTGGCCGAACTCGTGGAAGGTGGTGCGCACTTCGTCGTAGGTGAGCAGGGTCGGTTCGCCGGCGGCCGGCTTGGCGATGTTCAGGTTGTTGGCGATGACCGGCTTCGTGCCCAGCAGCTTAGCTTGGCCGACCAGGGCGTTGGCCCAGGCGCCGCCGCGCTTGTTGGCGCGCGCGTAGGGGTCGAAGGTGAAGATCGCCAGCTGCGAGCCGTCGGCGTCGAACACGTCGAAGGTGCGCACGTCTTCCACGTAGGTCGGCAGGTCCTTGCGTTCCTTGAAGGTCAGGCCGAATTCCTTGTTCGCGGCGAAGAACACGCCATCCTGCAGCACGCGGTTCAGCTCGAAGTAAGGACGCAGTTGCGAAGCGTCGAAGGCGTACCGCTGCTGGCGCACCTTGTCGCTGTAGAAGTTCCAGTCGTGGGCGGCGACCTTGAAGCCACCCTTTTCGGCGTCGATTACCTTCTGGATCTCGGCCGCTTCCTTCTTCGCGTTGTTCACCGCCGGCTTGGCGAATTCGGCCAGCAGGCTGTTGACGGCGCCGGTGGTCTTCGCGGTCTGGTCTTCCAGGTTGTAGGCGGCGAAGTTCGGGTAGCCCAGCAGCACGGCGCGTTCGGCGCGCAGCTTGGCGATCTTCAGCACCACGTCGCGGTTGTCGAATTCGCCGCCGTGCGAGCCGCGCGACAGCGATGCGGCCAGCAGCTTCTCGCGCGTGGCGCGGTTGGTCAGCACCGACAGGCCGGCTTGCTGGGTGGTGTTCACGACCGGGATCACGAACTTGCCGTCCATGCCGCGCTTTTTGCCTTCAGCGGCGGCGGCGTCGATCTGCTTGTCTGTCATGCCGGCCAGTTCGGCGCGGGTGTCGACCACCAGGGCCGAGGCGTTGGCTTCCTTCAGCACGTTCTGGGCGAACTGGGTCGACAGCGCGGCCAGCTCGCTGTTCATCGTCTTGAGCTTCTGCTTGTCGCCATTCGACAATTGGGCGCCGGCGCGCACGAAGTCGGTGTGGTAGCGCTCGAGCAGGTACTTCGATTCGGCGTCCAGGTTCAGCTTGTCGCGCTTGTCGTACAGCGCCTTGATGCGCGCGTACAGCTTCGGATTCAGGCGGATCGCGTCGCTGTGGGCCGACTGTTTCGGCGCCAGGTCCTTGGCCAGGGCTTGCAGGGTGTCGTTGGTGTAGGAGCCTTGCAGGGTGCCGAAGGCCGAGCCGACGCGGTCGAGCAGGCGGCCCGAACGCTCCATGGCGACGATGGTGTTGTCAAACGTCGGCGCCGCCTTGTTGTTGGCGATGGCTTCCATCTCCGCCGCTTCCTGGCGCATGCCTTCGGCGAAGGCCGGGGCGAAGTGCTCGTTCTTGATCTTGTCGAAGGGCGGGTACTGGTACTGCAGGGTGCTGAACTTGGCGAACGGGTTCGAGGCTTCCAGCATCGAGGCCGGTTGGGCATAGGCCAGGTTGGCAGCGGCGACGCTGGCGGCGATCAGCAGGAGTTGGGGACGGGTCATGGGGTCTCTGTGTTTATTGTGGTGCGGTGAAAATAAGGTTCCGTGTCGGCGTGCTTCCGCGTGGGCACACGAGCGCCCACCCTAGGTACGCATCCGTCCGTTGTTATCGGTCGAATGCATAGGGTGGGCGCTCCGTGCCCACGCGTGAACTGTGATCATTGTTGGCGGTGAATACAAACCTCGTCGCCAGCAATCGCGATCACTGGGTCAAACCACGACGCTCCAGCAGCGGCTCAATGATCGGATCACGCCCGCGGAAATTGCGGAACAGGTCCATCGCATCGGCCGTGCCGCCGCGCGAGAGCAGGGTCTTGCGGAAGTGGTCGCCGTTCTTGCGCGACAGGCCGCCGTTCTCGGTGAACCACTGCACCGTATCCGCGTCGAGCTTTTCGCTCCACAGGTAGGCGTAGTAGCCGGCCGAGTAGCCGCCGTTCATCGAGTGCGAGAAGTAGGTCGTGCGGTAGCGCGGCGGCACCGGGGCGAAGTCGACGCCGGCATCCTTCAGCGCGCTCGCTTCAAAAGCCAGCACGTCGGTCGGCACCTGGGCCGGGGTCAGCTGGTGCCAGCGCTGGTCGAGCAGCGAGGCCGACAGGTACTCGGTGGTGATGAAGCCCATGTTGAACTTCTTCGCGGCGACGACTTTGTCGAGCAGCTCCTTCGGCATCGGCGCGCCGGTCTTGTGGTGCCTGGCGTAGTTGGAGAGAACCTCGGGCCAGACTGCCCACATCTCGTTCACCTGCGACGGGTACTCGACGAAGTCGCGCGGCACGTTGGTGCCCGAGAAGTGCGGGTACTTCACGTCCGAGAACATGCCGTGCAGCGCGTGGCCGAACTCGTGGAAGGCGGTGCGCACTTCGTCGTAGGTGAGCAGGGTCGGCTCGCCGGCGGCCGGCTTCGGAATGTTCAGGTGGTTCGCCACCACCGGGTGGCGGTCCAGCAGGTGCGACTGCGACACGTACTCGTTCATCCAGGCGCCGCCCTGCTTGTTGGCGCGCGCATAGGGGTCGAACAGGAAGATCGCCAGCTGCTTGCCATTCGCGTCGATGACGTCGAAGGTGCGCACGTCCGGGTCGTAGGTCGGCAGGTCCTTGCGTTCCTTGAAGGTGATGCCGAATTCCTTGGTGGCGGCGAAGAAGACGCCGTTCACCAGCACGTTGTTCAGCTCAAAGTAAGGACGCAGCTGGCTTTCGTCGAAGTTGTACTGGGCGGCGCGCACCTTGTCAGTGTAGAAGGCCCAGTCGTGGGCGGCGATCTGGAAGCCTCCCTTTTCGGCGTCGACGATCTTCTGCATCGCGGCCGCTTCGCGCTTGGCGTTGTTGACGGCCGGCTTGGCCAGTTCGGCCAGCAGCTTGTTCACGGCGGCCGGGTTCTTCGCCGTTTCCAGTTCCTGCGAGTAGGCGGCGTAGTTCGCGTAGCCGAGCAGGGTCGCGCGTTCGGCGCGCAGCCTGGCCAGTTTCAGCACCAGGTCGCGGCTGTCGAATTCGCCGCCGCGGCTGCCGCGGGCCATCGACGCCGCCTGCAGGCGCTCGCGCACCGCACGGTTGGTCAGGCTCGACAGCGGCGGCTGGATCGTGGTGTTGACGATGGCGATGACGTACTTGCCGTCCATGCCGCGCTTCTTCGCCTCGGCGGCGGCGGCATTGATCTCGGCATCCGACAGGCCGGCCAGCTCTTCGCGGGTATTGACCACCAGCGCCGAGGCATTCGCTTCCTTCAGCACGCGCTGCGAGAACTCCGATTGCAGCGAGGCGATCTGGCCGTTGTAGGCCTTCAGCTTTTCCTTGTCGGCGGCGGACAGCTTGGCGCCGGCGCGGACGAATTCCTTGTAGTAGCGTTCCAGCAGGTGCTTGGCTTCGGCGTCCAGGCCGAGCGTGCCGCGCTTGGCGTGCAGGGTCTCGACGCGCTTGAACAGGTTCGCGTTCAGGTAGATGGCGTCGCCATGGGCAGCCAGCTTCGGCGACATTTCGCTGTCGACGGCGTTCAGGCGGTCGTTCGTGTTGGCGGTCTGCAGGTTCGAGAACACGGCGGACACGCGCGACAGCATCTGGCCCGAGCGCTCCATCGCGACGATGGTGTTCTCGAACGTAGGCGCCGCCTTGTTGTTGGCGATGCTGGCCACTTCGCGCAGCTGCTCGCGCATGCCGGCGTCGAAGGCGGGCAGGAAGTGCTCGTCCTTGATCTTGTCGAAGGCCGGGTAGTTGAACGGCAGGGTGCTGGGCTTGGCGAAGGGGTTCGACGCGTCCAGAACGGTGCCGGAACCGGCAGGGGCGGCAAAGGCGGTGCCGGCGAACGCCAGGCTGGCCGCGATGATGAGCATGGTTGGGCGTTTCATTGTCTCTCTCACGAATTCGACTTGGGCTGCCCGCGGGATCGCCGCCGACAGAGGTGCGCGGGAGATCATAGCAGGCTTTGTTTCCGTATCGTCACATTGAAACAAAGTGCTAACAAACCTGTACAGACGGGTGTACAGACGTGTAAGGACAAGGGAAAACGCGCGCGAGGCAGCCCGGATCAGTAATGCGGCGGACGCTCGTTGATCGGGTTCTGGCCGGCTTCCTGCAGGTTGCGGATGTGTTCGGCCAGCTTGGCGATCATGGCTTCCAGCTGGTCGATCTTGCGCGCCTGCTGGTAGACGATCCCGTTCAGGGAATCGACCAGGTCTTCCTGGTGCGCGAGCTTGATTTCGATGTCGACAAAACGGTCTTCGTGGTCCACGGGGGTTCCTGCTGAATGCTGATTAAGAGAGCCGGCATTATGCCCGGCCGTATGTCGTACGGGCTTGTGTCCGCGATGATCGGATTAAGCGACTGGGTTCGGCGCGTCCGGCTTCGGCGTCGCCAGCAGCGCCTTCAAACTGGCCAGGCGGTCCTTCGGGCTGATGATTTCGCTTTCCTTGGGCGGGGCGTCGCCTTCGTCGAGCGCCATCTCCTTGATGAAGCGCGAAGGGTCGCAGTGCACCAGTTCACCGGCGCGCTTGCGCTTCTTGCACCAGGTGACGTGCAAGGTGCGCTGGGCGCGCGTGATCCCCACGTACATCAGGCGCCGCTCTTCCTGGATGCGCGCGGCGATCTTCTCGATCGGGTCGTCGGGGTCGCCCTTGTGCGGCAGGATCCCCTCTTCCACGCCGACCAGGAACACGTGCGGATACTCCAGCCCCTTCGAGGCGTGCAGGGTCGACATGCGCACCGCGTCCGGCGTTTCGTCCTGGCCCTCGAGCATCGACATCAGCGCCACCATCTGGGTCAGCTCCAGCAAATTCTTTTCCTCGCCATCGCGCTCGCGCCCGCCGCGGCCGCGTTCCTTCAGCCAGTTGGTGAACTCCATCACGTTCTGCCACTTCGACTGGGCCGCGCGGTCGTCGAAGCTTTCGTACAGGTAGTGCTCGTAGTTCATCTCCTTCATCATGTCGTCCAGGACTTCGGCGGCATGGTCGCCGCTGCCGGACGGACCCGGACGCGTGGCGCGGTCTTCCAGGTCGTCGATGAAGCGGCAGAAGTCGCGCAGCGGATGCAGCTGGCGGTCTTGCAGGCGCGCCTCGATGCCGCCCTTGCTGGCCGCCTCGAACAGCGAGCAGTTCCACTGCTTCGACACTTCGCCCAGCACTTCCAGCGTGGCCATGCCGACCCCGCGTTTGGGCGTGGTCACGGCGCGGATGAAGGCCGGGTCGTCGTCCTGGTTCGCGATCAGGCGCAGGTAGGCGATGATGTCCTTGATCTCGGCTTTATCGAAAAAGCTCTGGCCGCCGGACATGGTGTAGGGGATGCGCTCCTTGCGCAGCGCCTGCTCCATCACGCGCGCCTGGTGGTTGCCGCGGTACAGGATCGCGTAGTCCGACCACTTGTTCTTGCGCTGGAAGTGGTCGGACGAAATCATGATCGTCACCTGGTCGGCTTCCTGCTCGTCGTTCTGCATGCCCAGCACCTTGATCGGCTCGCCCAGGCCGTGTTCGGACCAGAGCGACTTCTCGAAGATCTTCGGGTTGTTGCCGATGACGGCATTCGCCGCCTGCAGGATGCGCGTGGTGGAGCGGTAATTCTGTTCGAGTTTAATCACGCGCAGGTCGGGGAAGTCGACCTGCAGCGTCTTCAGGTTTTCCACCGAGGCGCCGCGCCAGGCGTAGATCGCCTGGTCGTCGTCGCCGACGGCGGTGAACATCGGCTTCTTGCCGATGCCGGTGACCAGCAGCTTCACCAGCTCGTACTGGCAGGTATTCGTGTCCTGGTATTCGTCCATCAGCAGGTAGCGCAGGCGGCGCTGCCAGCGGTCGCGGATCGGGTCGTTATTCCGGAACAGCTCCACCGGCAGGCGGATCAGGTCATCGAAGTCGACCGCCTGGTAGGCCTGCAGGGTGGCGACATAGCTGCGGTAGACGCGCCCGGCCTGGGCTTCGTCCTCGTCCTTGGCCTGTTTGATGGCGTCGTCGGGGTCGACCAGGCCGTTCTTCCACAGCGAGATCGCATTCTGGATGCGGCGGATTTCCTGCTTGTCGGTGGTGAGGCCGAGGTCGGAGACGATGGTGTAGCAATCGTCGCTGTCCATGATCGAAAACTTGTCCTTCAGGCCGACGCCGGCCGCTTCCTGGCGCAGGATTTTCACGCCCAGCGAGTGGAAGGTCGATACGGTCAGCTGCTTGGCCTGCTTCGGCTGCTTGAGCAGCTTGGCGATACGCTCCTGCATCTCGAGCGCGGCCTTGTTGGTGAAGGTCAGCGCCGCGATCGTGCGCGGATCGTAGCCGCAATGCTCGATCATGTACGCGATCTTCTGGGTGATCACCCGCGTCTTGCCCGAGCCGGCGCCGGCCAGCACCAGGCAGGGGCCGTCGAGATAGAGCACGGCTTCGCTTTGCGGCCCGTTCAGGCCGAACTTCGGTGCATTGGACATGGGAAATATTTTACGGAGGGACAGCCGGGTATTGTAGCGAAGCCGGCGCGGCTGTGCGCGGTGAAGATGGCGATGCCGAGATGGCCTTGGCCGATCCGACAATCTTGCTGTGCGAATCTGCAACGCTGCCATCCTGGTCCAGGTGCGAAGCTTGAAATCCGGCGCACCGGCGGCATATGGGCGGCTTCCAGTGCGATCGGTTACCATCGCCCCATTCGCGCCCCGCGCTTGTCATCGAGTCCGAGAACAATGAAATTTGAACACCTGATTGAAATTAACGACCTGCTCAATCCGCTGAGCGATACGATCACCCGCGAACAGCTGTGGCGCGGCCTGGTGATCCGCGCCGAGTCGCCGAAGCTGTTCGTGCCGCACCTGGACGAATGCGAGATCGGCGAGCGCGAGAGCGGCAGCTTCAAGCGCCGCCTGCGCTACGGCGACCTGGTGGTGCACGACACGGTCGTGCTGACTCCGTTGCAGGAAGTGCGCTACGACGTGCCGGCCCAGGGCGAAATCCAGGCATCGACCCTGACCATGCGCATCGAGGTGCCCGCCGAAGCACGCCTGTACATCCGTTTTTCCTACGACGACGGCACCGGCGAGCACACCGACCCAGCCAACAAGATGTACGACGATTTCAAGAAATCGGCCTACCAGGAAGCGGACATCGACACCGTGCGCATCCTGCGCCAGCTGGCGGCCGAGGGCAAGCTGGATGCGAGTTACCTGAACTGAGACGATGTCGCCGCAAGACGGCGGCACATCCCGTACGGTGGGCACTCTGGTGTCGTATTGGCGCCGGCCGATTCTCTGCACCGTTCCCATCCGCAACGCGTTACGCTCGGCCCTGATCGAGGTCCGCCAACGCCGTCCCTTCGACATCGATGGCTGTGTGCTGATGCCGGATCACCTGCACACCATCCGGACCTTGCCGGCGGATGATGCCGATTATTCGACCCGCTGGGCCTTGATCAAGCGGCTCGTTTCGCGTTCATGCGCCGCCGAGTGCGACGATGGCTGGCAGCCGTCGGCATCGCGCATCAAGCATCGCGATGCGAGCATCTGGCATCGGCGTTTCCACCGTACGGTTCACGCTGCCGACATTTTTATGTCCCCGGCTCCGAATCGGCCGGGTCGGTATGATTTACCCCTTTCGCCAGGTTCGCCGCCAAATCGCGCAGCGCGGTGCGCACGCCCTCTTCGATCACCGGATGATAGAACGGCATCTCCAGCATCTGCGGCACCGTCAGGCGCGCCTGCACGGCCCAGGCCAGCAGGTGCGCGATGTTCTCGCCGCGCGGGGCGATCATTTCGGCGCCCAGGAAGCGGCAGGTGCCGTATTCGGCATACACCCGCAGCATGCCCTTGTTCTGCAACATCACCCGGCTGCGGCCCTGGTTCTCGAACGAGACCTGGCCGATGGCGAAGGTCGGGCGGCCGGCGCCGGACAGGGTCTTGTAGGTCGCGCCGCAGGTGGCGATGTTCGGCTCCGTGAACGCGATCGCCAGCGGCGTGCGGCGCAGGCCGGGGCGCACGTCGGGGAAGCGGCCGGCATTCTCGCCGGCGATCTTGCCGTGGTCGGCCGCCTCGGCCAGCAGCGGCAATTCGTTGTTGGCGTCGCCTGCGATGAAGATGTGGCTGTTCCCGCATTGCATGGTGCGGCTGTCGAACACGGGGATGCCACTCGCCTGCAGCGCGAGGCCGGTGTCTTCCAGCCCCATGCCGTGCACGTTCGGCGTGCGGCCGGTGGCCAGCAGCACGTACTGGAAGCGTTCGCTGCTCTCCTTGCCGAGCGCGTCGCGCGTGGTCAGCAGCACTTCATCGCCCTGCTCGCCCTTTATTTGTTCCGCGCGCACGACCTCGCTCTGGAAGCGCAGGTCGAGTTCCTGCGTCAGCGTGCGCGTGGCCGCGTGCAGCACGGCCGGGTCGCTCAGGTGGGCAAGGCTGCCGCCGCGCGCGAACAGGCTCACGCGCACGCCGAGACGCGTCAGCGCCTGGCCCAGTTCCAGCCCGATCACGCCGGTGCCGATCACCGCCACCGATGAAGGCAGGTCGTCCCAATAAAACACGTCGTCGCTGGTGACGATGCCGGGGCCGGCATCCTTCAGCTGCGGCAGCACGGCGGGCGTGGAGCCGGTGGCGATGACGAAGGTCTTCGCTTCGATCTCGGTATGTTCGTCCACGCGCAGCGTGTGCGGACCGGTGAAGCGGGCGCGCCCGACGATCCTGTCCTCGGCCGGAAAACCCTCGACGCTTTCCAGCACGAAGCCGACGAAGCGGTCGCGCTCGCGGCGCACGCGCTCCATCACGGCGCGGCCGTCGATGCGCTTGCCCTCGGGGTGCACGCCGAAGCCCGGCGCCAGGTCGAGCATGTGGGCGGCATCGGCGGCCGCGATCAGAAGCTTGCTCGGCATGCAGCCGACGCGCGCGCAGGTGGTGCCGTAAGGCCCGCTTTCGATGGCGACCACGCGTGCGCCTTCGGCCCGCGCGGCGCGGTAGGCCGACATGCCGGCGGTGCCGGTGCCGATCACGGCCACATCCACATTCAGTTTGTTCATCGTTGTCCTCATCGCTATGACCCCGTGAGTTTATGCCTTTTTCAGATGTCGAGCGGATCGACTTCCAGCGACCAGCGCACGCGCGACTTCAGCGCACGCAGCGAACCCACCCACTCCTTCAGGAAAGCCTGCAAGGCCGGACGCGAATTCGACTCGACCAGCAGCTGGGCGCGGTCGACGTTGTAGACCCGGGTCATGGTCATCGGGATCGGGTCGTTCAGGGTCACCGCGTCGGTCGGCAGGATGTCGCGCGCTTCTTCGAGAAAAGCGATCGCGGTGGCCAGCTCCGGCGCCTCGGCGCGCAGGAGCGCCTGGTACATGTAGGGCGGCAGCGCGGCTTGCCGGCGCTCTTCGAGCAGGCTGCCGGCATAGCGGTCGTAGTCGTGCTTCACCACCGCCGCGTACAGCGGATGCTGGGCGTAGCGGGTCTGGATCAGCACCTCGGAGGCGAGACCGGCGCGCCCGGCGCGGCCCGCCACCTGCATCAGCTGGGCGAACAGGCGCTCGCTGGCGCGGTAGTCCTGCGAGAACAGCGCCGTGTCCGGATTCAGGATGCCGACCAGGGTCAGCTTCTTGAAGTCGTGGCCCTTGGCGACCATTTGCGTGCCGATCAGGATGTCCACCTCGCCGCGGTGCACGGTGTCGAAGGCTTCCTGGGCGCTGCCCTTCTTGCGCGTGGAATCGGCGTCGATGCGCAGGATGCGCGCTTCCGGGAACATCGCCGCCAGCCCTTCCTCGAAGCGCTGGGTGCCGCGCCCCAAAGGCTGCAAGTCGACGTTGCCGCAGGTCGGGCAATGGCGCGGGATGCGCAGCTCCAGGCTGCAGTGGTGGCAGCGCAGCCGGTGTTCCGGCTTGTGCAGCACCATGAACGAGGTGCAGCGGGTGCAGTTGCTGATCCAGCCGCAGGATTCGCAGGTGATCACGGGCGCATAGCCGCGCCGGTTCAGGAACAGCAGCGATTGTTCGCCGCGTTCCAGGCGCTTGCGCAGCGCGGCCAGCAGGCCGGAGGTCAGGCCCTCCTTCGGCTTGTCGCGCTCCATGTCGAGCAGGCGCACGGTGGGCAGCACGGCGTCGCGCACGGCGCGCTCGCGCAACTCCAGCTTGCGGTAGCGGCCCGTCTGCGCGTGGTGCCAGCTTTCCAGCGAGGGCGTGGCCGAACCGAGCACGATGGGAATGCGCAGCTGGTGCGCGCGCCATACGGCCAGGTCGCGCGCCGAGTAGCGCAGGCCTTCCTGCTGTTTATAGGAGGGGTCGTGCTCCTCGTCGATGACGATCAGCTTCAGGTGCGGCAGCGAGGCCAGGATCGCCAGGCGCGTGCCCAGCACGATGCGCGCCTGCCCCCCGTGCGCGGCGAGCCAGTGCAGCATGCGCTCGCCCTCGGACAGGCTGCTGTGCAGCGTGGCCAGGGCCAGGCCCGGAAAGCGCGCGCGGATATTCCCCTCGAGTTGCGGGGTCAGGTTGATCTCGGGGACCAGGATCAGGATCTGCGCCTGCGGGTCGCGCGCCAGCACCTGGGCACAGGCCTGCAAATACACCTCGGTCTTGCCGCTGCCGGTGACGCCGTACAGCAGCAGCGGCTTGAAGCCGATGGCGCCGCCGATCGCATCGGCCGCCTCGCGCTGCTGCGGGTTCAGTGGCGGCATGCCGGATGGGGTGGCGTCGTTCGCGGCCTCCAGCTTGGCCAGCTTTTTCAGGGCGCGGTCCAGCGCCACGGTTTTTGGAATACGCAGGTTCTTCGGCAGGCCCGGCAAGGCGACTTCGCCCAGCGGGCGCTGGTAATAATCGGCGGCGAAACCGGCCAGCGCCAGCCACTCCTTCGACAGCGGCGCCAGCTGGCTGCGGACCGCCAGCGCATCCTTCAGCTTTTCCGGCGGAACGTCGGTCTCGTGCTTGACCGCGACGATCAGGCCCATCGCTTCGCGCCGCCCGAAACTCACCAGTGCCAGCTGGCCGACCAGCGGCTGCTGACCCTCTTCATGCGGCCAGCCATAATCGAACACGCTGTTCAATGGCGTGTCGAGGGCGACTTGTAGGATGCAATGCGGCAAATTCGTCTCTGCTCTGGAAGCTGTGGAAAACTTTGTGGAGAATGAAGTGCTTGACCGGTGGAGAAGTTTACGTTAAGTCAAACCAAGCATGTACTTAAAGAAATACTAGAAAAATAGTTCCTGCATATTCAAGTACTTACCTTGGCCAAAGTAGTCCACAGCAAATGCATTCCCGCCAAGAACGAATTGTGTATAACCTTGGTTTCCATGCTGACTCATGCAACAAAGTAATGAAGATTTAAACAATAATCTACGAAGCTTTGTCTAAGTCTCGGTAAACACGGGGTTTTTTATGGCTGAGCCACGCCCGCTGTTGATAACTTTGTGAACAAGGAAGTGAAAAGCGGTGGTCTTGCTGGGAAAAGGTGCTTTCACCTTAGCAAACCAAAGAAATAGTCGAGGAAAAACTCTTTATATTCAATAGCTTGCTGATTTTACTGAGTCAGCCAATTGTCCACAGGCTTTAGACTTGCATTTTTGAAACTTGTGAACAAGTGTGATTTTGCTGCGCCGCCGCGTGGCCAGGCTGCCGCGGCGCTGGAACATCAGCCGGCGCGCTGGCGGCGGCTGAAACTGTGTACCGCCTCCACCATCGCGCTCACCGATTCCGGCGGCGTGAACTGCGAAATGCCGTGGCCGAGGTTGAACACGTGGCCGGAACCGGCCGATGGCGCACCGTAGGCCGTCAGCGAACGCTCCACCTCGGCGCGGATCTGGTCCGGCGCGGCGAACAGGATCGCCGGGTCGAGGTTGCCCTGCAGGGCCACGCGGTCGCCGACCAGGGCGCGTGCGCGGCCCAGGTTCACGGTCCAGTCCAGGCCCAGCGCGTCGGCGCCGATGCCGGCCATTTCGTCGAGCCAGATGCCGCCGCCCTTGGTGAAGACGATCGCCGGAATGCGCACGCCATCCTTTTCGCGCTGCAGCTGGCTGAGCACCTGGCGCATGTAGTTCAGCGAGAATTCCTGGTAGGCGCCGTCGGCCAGCGCACCGCCCCAGGAATCGAAGATCATCACGGCCTGGGCGCCGGCGTCGATCTGGGCGTTCAGGTACCGGGCGACGGCGGTGGCGTTGATTTCCAGGATGCGGTGCATCAGGTCCGGACGCGCATACAGCATCTTTTTAATCGTATGGAATTCACGCGAGCCCTGGCCTTCGACCATGTAGCAGGCCAGCGTCCACGGGCTGCCCGAGAAGCCGATCAGCGGCACGCGGCCATCGAGCGCCAGGCGGATCGAGGTGACGGCCTTGAACACGTAGTCGAGCGATTCCATGTCGGGCACGCGCAGGGCCAGCACATCGGCCTCGGTGCGCAGCGGGCGCTCGAACTTCGGGCCTTCGCCATCGGCGAAGTACAGGCCCAGGCCCATGGCGTCGGGCACGGTGAGGATGTCCGAGAACAGGATCGAGGCGTCCAGCGGATAGCGGTCGATCGGCTGCAGCGTGACTTCGGTGGCGTAGTCCGGGTTCTTTGCCAGGCCCAGGAACGATCCGGCGCGCGCGCGGGTGGCGCGGTATTCCGGCAAGTAGCGCCCCGCCTGGCGCATCAGCCAGACAGGCGTGTACTCGGTCGGCTGGCGCAGCAGCGCGCGCAGGAAGGTATCGTTCTTGAGCGGGGCAAATTGTGGCATGGCTGACAATAAAAGCGTCGGGAAGAGGGCTATTATCGCATTCTTGCGCGGGGCTTGGCACCCGGCTGGGTAGCTCGGCAGGTGCGCACCGGAAAACAGACCAGCTCTTATAATGCGGTTCCAACCCTTTTCGATGCCATCGCCATGACCGACTCGACCCGCCCACAGGCCGCGCCCTGCGGCACCTGGACTTCCCCGATCAGCGCCGCCGTGGTGGCGGCCGGCGCCATGCCGCTGTCGCAGCTCGCGCTCGATGGCCAGGACGTGCTGTGGCTGGCCGGACGCGCCAGCGAAGCCGGCCGCACCACCCTGCTGCGCCAGCGCGCGAACACGGTCGCGGAGCTGACCCCGGCCCCGTTCAACATCCGCACCCGCGTGCACGAATACGGCGGCGGCGCGTATGCGGTCGACGGCGGCACGGTCTGGTTCTCGCACCACGCCGACAACAAGCTGTACCGCGCGGAAGACGGCGCCGAACCGGTGCTGATGACGAAGGAAGACGCCGTGCGCTACGCCGACTTCGTGCCCGACCGCGCGCGCAAGCGCCTGGTCGCCGTGCGCGAAGACCACCTGGCCGGCGAAGCCTATCCGGTGAACACGGTCTGCGCGGTCGGCTTCGACGGCGTCGAGACCATCCTGGTCGACGGCAACGACTTCTACGCGGCGCCGCGCCTGTCCCCCGATGGCAAGCAGCTGGCCTGGCTGTGCTGGGACCACCCGCGCATGCCCTGGCAGGGCACCGAGCTGTGGGTGGCCGACGTCGGCGAAGACGGCAAGCTGGTCGACGGCCGCCTGGTGGCGGGCGGCATGGACGAATCGATCTGCCAGCCCGAATGGTCGCCGGAAGGCCTGCTGCACTTCGTCTCCGACCGCAGCGGCTGGTGGAATCTGTACCGCTTCGAGGAGGGCGTGGTGCACGCGCTGTGCCCGCGCGAAGCGGAATTCGGCGGCCCGCACTGGAGCTTCGGCGGCTCGATGTACGGCTTCCGTTCGGAAGACGAAATCGTCTGCACCTATATCGAGGACGGCGTCAGCCGCCTGGCGCGCCTGTCCACGCGCGGCTGCGCACTCACGCCCATCGACACGCCCTACCAGGAAATCCGCGAACTGCGCGTCACGCCGCAAACCGTCGCCGTGCTGGCCGGCTCGCCGACCATCGCCCTGGAACTGGCCCTGATCGATGTCGCCACCGGCGCGCGCGAGGTATTGGCGCGCTCGATCGACGCCCTGCCCGACACCGGCTATTTGTCCGTCCCGCGCAGCATCCGCTACCCGAGCGCGAACGGCCGCAGCGCCTACGCCTTCCACTACGCGCCCACCAACAAGGACTACGCGCCGCAAGACGGCGAACTGCCGCCGCTGATCGTGATCGGCCATGGCGGCCCGACCGGCATGGCCACCAGCACCCTGAAACTGGCCACCCAGTTCTGGACCAGCCGCGGCTTTGCCGTGCTCGACGTGAACTATGGCGGCAGCAGCGGCTTCGGGCGCAGCTACCGCGACCTGCTCAAGGGCCAGTGGGGCGTGATCGACGTCGAGGATTGCGTGGCCGGCGCGCGCTACCTGGCGGCGGAAGGCCTGGCCGACCCCGAGCGCCTGCTGATCCGCGGCAGCAGCGCCGGCGGCCTGACGACCTTGTCGGCCCTGGCCTTCCACGATGTGTTCAAGGCCGGCGCCAGCTACTACGGCGTGTCCGACCTGGCCGGCCTGGACGCCGACTCGCACAAGTTCGAGTCGCACTACAACGAATACCTGATCGCGCCGAAAGCCCAGGCCGACGCCGTGTACCGCCAGCGCTCGCCGATCCACCACACGGCGTCCTTGAAGCGTCCGATGATCTTCTTCCAGGGCCTGGACGACAAGGTGGTGCCGCCGCAGCAGTCGGAATCGATGGTGGAAGCGCTGCGCGCCAGCCGCGTACCGGTGGCCTACATCACGCTCGAAGGCGAAGGCCACGGTTTCCGCAAGGCCGACAGCGTGGTGAAAACCCTGGAGGCGGAACTGGTGTTCTACCTGCGTGTGTTCGGCATGCCGGTGCCAAATGGGCTGCCCCAGGTCGAGATCGAGAACCTGGCTGCATGACGACGCTCGACCCACGCCAGGTCGTCGCCGGCCTGGCAGACGAATTCAAACGCCCACTCGGCCTGCTCGCCCTCGCGGGCGAACCGATGGGCCGCAAGCGCATCTTCGAGTGCCTGAAGCTGCTGTACATGGGCGGCGGCTTTACCGAAAGCGCTTCGAACGCCGACCTGACCGCCCTGCGCGATCATGGCCTGATCCAGGAAGTGACCGGCCGCGGCTTCATCATCGCGCCCGAGGCCTCCTGGCCGGCGCTGAAGGCGGTGATCGACACCGATGAAATCGAGGAGCTGACGGCCGCCTACCTGCACGACATGCCGGTGCGGATGGACTGGCAGGGCCGCCCGGTGCTGCGCAGTTACCGCCAGGGCGTGGCCCTGCTGCGCCTGGCCCTCATCACCGGCAAGGACCAGGCGTATATCGCGCCGGCGCTGGCGGCCTGCCTGGCCTGCCACGAAGCAGCCTATTCGCCACCCTACGTCGACATTTGCGCACGGCCTTTCGAGCCGGAGCTGCTCGACCACATCCATCCGCACGTGCGCGAAGGCGTGCTGGCGGTGCTGATCCACCACGCCCAGCGCGAACCCGAGGCGGCGGCGGACATCCGCGCCTACACCGAGCGCCAGGTGGCGCGGGGCGGCGCCTCGATGGACCTGCGCGTGGCGCTGGCCGAGCACCTGATCCTGTGCGGCCGCCTGGACGACGCCGGCGCGCTGCTGACCGATCTGGACGACTCCACCGCCCTGTTCTACCGCAGCGTGATCCTGCTGCTGCGCGACCAGCCCGACGACGCCCTGGCGGGCTTCGACGCCGCCCTGAAGCTGCTGCGCCGCGAAACCGGCAGGCGCAAGGCGGTCTTCCCCGGCATCGGCGGCTATTTGTACGTGACCGCCATGCTGCGCCGCGACGACGCCAAGCTGCATAAAGCCCTCGACAGTTACCTCGACAGCGCCACACGCGCCGTGCAAAGCCACGATACCGCCGTCTACCAGCAACTGAGCATGCTGCGCCAGATCCGCGGCGGCACGGTCGACGCCAACGTGCTGCCGTCGCGGAGCTGGGAAACCGCGCTGCAGCCGGTACTGTTCCGCGCGCTCATGCACTGGTGGCTGGGCATGCCGCAGCTCTCTGGCCGCAGCGAGCTGCTGGAAGAAAGCCTGGCGCTGTCGGAAGCGGCCGGCTTCGACCTCATCTCCGCCCAGCTGGCCGGCGTGCTCGGGCAGATGGGCAGCATCGCGCACGAACAGCGCGCCATCGCCCTGCGCCGCCAGCACCGCCTCACCGACATGACGCTCTGGTTCGAGCGCGAGCAGGCCTGGGAGCGCCAGCTGAATGCCCTCATCAACCTGCAGCCGGCCGTGAACGTGGAAGTGGTGAAGGAATCGCGCCTGGTCTGGCTGCTGCGCTACGACGCCCAGTACGGCGTGCAGGAAGTCGAGCCGCGCGAACAGAAGCGCGATGCGCAAGGCGCCTGGAGCCGCGGCCGTCCGATGGGCCTGAAGCGCCTGCTCGAAGAAGCCGCCGCGCTCGACTTCGTCAGTGCGCAAGACCTGCAGGTGGTGGCCAGCATCGGCGCCCAGCGCCAGCAATACAGCAGCAACCTGCGCTACGAATTCGACCTCGACAAGGCGGTGGCCGCATTGATCGGCCACCCGCTGCTGTTCTGGATGGAGTCGCCAGGCACGCGCGTGGAACTGCTGCCCGGCGAACCCGAGCTGCTGGTCAAGGCCGACCGCGACAACGTCACCATTTCCCTACGCCCGCCGCTGCACCGCGACACCGGCGACGTGGTCGTCACGCGCGAATCGCCGACCCGCCTGCGCGTGGTGCGCGTGCGCGACGAGCACCGCCGCATCGGCGCCATCGTCGGCGAGGCGCTGGTGGTGCCGCTGGAGGCCGAAGTGCGCGTGCTGCAGGCGATCGGCGCGATCTCGTCGATCGTCACGGTGCAGTCGGACATCGGCGCCAGCTCCGCGGATATCGAACGCATCGCCGCCGACCCGCGCCTGCACGTACACCTGCTGCCGTATAACCAGGGCCTGCGCATCCGCATCCTGGTGCGCCCGCTGGTCGATACCGGCGCCTATTACGCGCCGGGCAGCGGCGCCGAGCGCGTGATCGCCGACGTGAACGGGGTGCGTACCGAAGCGAAACGCAACCTGGACGCCGAGCGCGAAAGCCAGCGCCAGCTGCTGGCGGATTGCCGCGCGCTCGAAGGCGCGGAAGAAGAACACGGCGAGTGGCTGCTCGGCCAGCCATTCGCCAGCCTGGAACTGGTGAGCGAACTGCAGGAGCTGGACCCGGCGCGCGTGCTGATCGCCTGGCCCGAGGGCGAGCCTTTCCGCGTCAGCAAGAAGGTGTCGTCGAAGTCGGTGCGCCTGAATATCAAGCGCGACAAGGACTGGTTTGCCGCGAATGGCGAAGTCGTGGTCGACGAAGGCCGCGTGCTCGACCTGGTGTCGCTACTGGAAAAGATGCGCGGCAGCGAAGGCCGTTTCGTCGCGCTGGGCGACAACCAGTTCCTGGCGCTGACCAACGAACTGCACCGGCGCCTGACCGACCTCGCCGCCTACACCGATGCGGACGGCGACGCGCTGCGCGTGCACCCGCTGGCCAGCTTCGCGCTGGAAGAACTGGCGATCGATGCCGACAACGTCGAATTCGACAAGGCCTGGCGCACGCACCTCAAGAAGATGGCGGACAACGCCGTCTACGAGCCGCAGCTGCCGTCCACCCTGCAAGCCGAGCTGCGCGACTACCAGCGCGAAGGTTTTGAATGGCTGGCGCGCCTCGCCCACTGGGGCGTGGGCGCCTGCCTGGCCGACGACATGGGCCTCGGTAAAACCCTGCAGGCGCTGGCCCTGATCCTGCTGCGCGCACCGAACGGCCCGACCCTGGTGGTGGCGCCGACCTCGGTCTGCACCAACTGGATCGCGGAAGCGGCGCGCTTCGCGCCGACGCTGAACATCACATTGTTCGGCCCGGGCGAGCGCGCCGACATGATCGAGAATGCCGGCGCCTTCGACGTCATCGTCGCCAGCTATGGCCTGCTGCAGCTGGAAGCGCCGCTGTTCGCGAAAAAGCAATGGCATACCATCGTGCTGGACGAAGCGCAGGCCTTCAAGAACGCGGCCACGCGCCGCTCGCAGGCGGTGATGGCGCTGCGCGGCGACTTCCGCATGATCGCCACCGGCACGCCGCTGGAAAACCACCTGGGCGAACTGTGGAACCTGTTCAGGTTCATCAACCCGGGCCTGCTCGGCACGGCCGACCAGTTCCAGCTGCGCTTTGCCGGCCCGATCGAAAGGGCGCAGGACAAGCGCGCCGAAGCCGACGTTGTAGCAAAAACGAGAACACGCCTGCGGCGCCTGACCCAGCCCTTCATCCTGCGCCGCACCAAGAGCCAGGTGCTGACCGAGCTGCCGCCGCGCACCGAGATCGTGATCCCGGTCGAGCTGACGCAAGAAGAAACGGTGCTCTACGAATCGCTGCGGCGCGAAGCGCTGGACAAGCTGGCGGCGCTGGAAGCGCCGGAAAGCCAGAAGTCGATCGCGATCCTGGCCGAGATGATGCGGCTGCGCCGCGCGGTCTGCAATCCGGAGCTGGTGGCGCCGGGTATCGGCATCGCCAGCAGCAAGCTCGATACCTTTGCCCGCCTGATCGACGACCTGCTGGAGAACCGCCACAAGGTGCTGGTGTTCAGCCAGTTCGTGGATCACCTCACCTTGATCCGCAAGCTGCTGGACGAACGGGGCATCGCCTACCAGTACCTGGACGGCTCGACGACCATGCAGGCGCGCAAGAAACGCGTGGATGCCTTCCAGGCCGGCGAGGGCGACCTGTTCCTCATCAGCCTGAAGGCGGGCGGGGTCGGCATCAACCTGACGGCGGCCGACTACGTGATCCACATGGACCCGTGGTGGAACCCGGCGGTGGAAGACCAGGCCTCGGACCGCGCGCACCGCATGGGCCAGCAGCGGCCGGTGACCATCTACCGCCTGGTGGCGCGCCACACCATCGAGGAAGGCATCGTCGAACTGCACGGCCACAAGCGCGACCTGGCCGACAGCCTGCTCGAAGGCGGCGACCTGGCGGCGCGCATGTCGCCGGGCGACATGCTGGCGATGCTGCAGCAGGGACTGGCGCGCTGAGCCCATCCATGTGATGATTGCCGCTTTTGCAAGCGAAGCCGCAGCCGGAAGCGGCGCGCCGGACAAAAACGTGACGACATGTTTCAGCCTCCCGCAAGCAGCCTGAATGGTGCTACGCTGGCGCGCTGGCCTGCGTCTGCGACCGGGTCCGGCGCCCCGATCTCCATATAACAGGGCCGATGACGATGATGAAAACGAAACTCGCGCTGGCGGTCATGCTCGCCAGCCTCGCACTGGCGCCCGCCAGTGCCAAGCAAACCAACAAGGCCAAGCCGAAGGCGGCCAAGGTAGTCAAATCCAAGGCCGCCAAGGCCAGGGCGCCCGCCGCCAAGGGCAAGTCGAAGGGCAAGGCCGTGGCAGCCGCCGCTGCCGGTACCGCCGCGGCAGCAGCAGTTGCAGCACCCGCCGCAGCCAAGTCCAGCGGCGCCGAAAAGCGCCTCGACCGCCGCGCCGATTCGCTGGGCATGCAGTACCTGACCGCGCTCTGGCGCGTCGATCCGGAAGGCGGCATCTCGGTCGGCAAGTTCGACGTCGCCGCGAACCTCACCATCCCCGACGACGCCACGCGCGCGAAAAAGCTCGCCTTTGCCACCGACTGGCTGGAAAAATTCCGTAAACTGGATGGGCGCCAACTGTCGCCGCGCCAGCGCACCGACGTCGCCCTGCTGGTGAACAAGCTCGAGACCGACCGCTGGCGCCTGACCACGCTGCGCGAATTCGAATGGAACCCGTCGCTGTACAACGTGGCGCAACCGCTCGACCTGATCCTGAACACCGACTACGCCGCCAAGCCGCAGCGCCTGCGCACCCTCCTCAAGCGCCTGGCCAACGTGCCGGCCTACTACCAGGCGGCGCAAGCGACGATCAAGAACCCGACGCGCGAACATACCCAGCTGGCGATTGCCCAGGCGCCGGGCACGCTGGCGGTGCTGGCCGAACTGGGCCAGGCGGCCCAGGAATCGATCCTGAATGCGCAGGAAAAGGCGATCTTCGCCCAGCGCATCGCGAATGCCGGCAACGCGGTGCTGGGCTATGTGGACTACCTGGAAAAGATGGACAAGACCCTGGCCCAAAGCGGACAGGCGCGTCCGTTCAGGCTGGGCAAGGCGCTGTACGAACAGAAATTCGCGCTCGAGATCCAGTCGGCCAGCAGCGCCGAACAGACCTTCCGCAAGGCCCTGCGCACGCGCGAGGAACTCCTCGCGCGCATGAACACGATCTCGGACGAACTCTGGCCGCGCTACATGGCCGGCGTGAGCAAACCGAACGACCGCTTCAAGAAGATCGGCCTGCTGATCGATAAACTGTCCGCCCGCCACGTCGCGCGCGAGAACTTCCTGCCCGAGATCCGGCGCCAGATTCCCGAGCTGCAGGATTGGGTGATCAAGCACGATTTGCTGACGCTGGACCCGAACAAGCCGCTCGAAGTGCGCGAGACGCCGATGTACCAGCGCGGCGTGGCCGGCGCCAGCATCGATGCACCGGGCCCTTACCGTCCGAAAGACCGCACCTACTACAACGTGACCCCGCTCGACGGTCTGTCGGCCGAGCAAGCCGAGAGCAGCCTGCGCGAGTACAACGAGTGGATCCTGCAGATCCTGAACATCCACGAAGCCATCCCCGGCCACTACGCCCAGCTGGTGCACGCCAACCGTTCGCCGTCGCTGGTGAAGTCCCTGTTCGGGAACGGCGCCATGGTCGAAGGCTGGGCCGTGTACGGCGAGCGCATGATGCTCGAATCCGGCTACGGCGGCAATGCGCCCGAGATGTGGCTGATGTACTCGAAGTGGAACCTGCGCAGCGTGACCAACACCATCCTCGACTACTCGGTGCACGTGCTCGGCATGCGCCAGGAAGCGGCGATGGACCTGCTGGTGAACCAGGCTTTCCAGACGCGCCAGGAAGCGACCGAAAAATGGCGCCGCGTGCAGCTGTCGTCGGTGCAGCTGACCAGCTACTACAGCGGCTACAGCGAAATCATGGAACTGCGCGAACAGCGCAAGCAGGCCCTCGGGGACCGCTTCAACCAGAAGCAATTCCACGACCAGTTCCTCAGCTATGGCAATGCGCCGGTGAAGATGATCGCGGAGTTGATGCGCGACTGACCGGCTTTACCGCCAAGCGACCGGGGCCACGCGCCCCGGTTTTTTTGTTGACGCTCTTCGCCGCGCACGACGATTCCTTCCTGTGCAAAACCGCACAAACAGCGTGCTTGCGCGCCGCTTGTACCTGCACTGGCTGCGCCTAGAATGGTTTGACGACTGCGCGTCTGCAACTTCGCAGCGCCACGACAATCAAAACAGCGGAGACAAACCATGCACCTCCTTCCCCCACCAGGCTCCTGACGCGGCCCGCGCGGCTGCCCGTTTTGATCGTGTTCCCGATTCCGGTCCTGGGTAGCGTCTTCACGCTCCCACTTCCGGCTCCATCGCAGTGAATCACGCAGGAGGCTCGAATGCTCTTTTCCCTTTCACGTACGGCGCGCCAGGCCGCCGCTTCGCTGGCCATCCTCGCCGCGTTCCTGCCCTGGTCCGCAGGCCGCGCCCAGGCCCAGGTCCAGGCCGGCCCCGGCGCCTGGAGCAGCAACCAAACCTGGGCCAACGACACCGTCAACGGCGGCGCCCTCACCGGCTACTACTACTGGCCCGCCACCGCACCCACGCTGGGCGGCAAGCGCGCCCTGGTGCTGGTGCTGCACGGCTGCTCGCAGACGGCGGCCGGCGACGTCATCGACAGCGGCAGCGACAAGGGCTACAACTGGCAAGCCGTGGCCGACCAGTACGGCGCCGTGATCCTGGCGCCTAACGCCACCGGCAACGTGTACGGCGTACACTGCTGGGACTGGGCCCGGACCACGCACAGCCGCACCGCGGGCCACGCCGGCGTGCTGCTCGACCTGGTCAACCGCTTCGCCAGCAACCCGCAGTACGCCATCGATCCGAAGCAGGTCTATGTCACCGGCCTGTCCTCGGGCGGCGCCCAGACCATGGTGATGGGCTGCCTGGCGCCCGACATCTTTGCCGGCATCGGCATCAACGCCGGCCCGCCGCCCGGCGTCGGCACCACCCAGATCGCCCTCGTCCCCTCCGGCTACAGCGCCGCCACGGCCGGCAACAACTGCCGGAACCTGGCCGCGTCCAACGTGGCGCAATTCGGCACCCAGGTCGCGAGCGTCATCTGGGGCACGAACGACTACACGGTGGCGCAGGGCTACGGCCCGCTGGACGCGGCGGCGATGCGCCTCGCCTACGGCGGCAGCTTCACCCAGGGCGCGGCAGCGACGGTGCCGACCGGCGGCAGCAACACCCCCTACCTCGACGCCAACGGCAAGCTGCGCACGTCCGAGATCAAGGTGACCGGCATGGGCCATGCCTGGCCGGCCGGCGCTGGCGGCCAGAACAGCAACTTCGTGGACGCGACCAGGGTCAACTACCCGGCCTTCGTGATGGACTTCTGGTTCAGGAACAACCTGCGCGTGGCCCAGTCGGCGGCGCCGGACATGGTCTCGTGCAGCGCCGGCGTGTCGGGGTCGACGATCACCGTCAACGGCGCGGCCAGCGGCGGCGCCATCGCCAGCTACCAGGTGGTTCTGAGCGGCCCGACACCGGTGAACGACGCGGCAGCCGGCAGCGGCGCCAGCTTCGGCAAAGCCTACACGGGCCGCGCCGACGGTTACTACAGCGGCAGCGTCACCGCCACCAGCAGCGCCGGCGCCACCTCGACCGCCTGCGGCATCGCCCCCTTCCTGGTCGGCAGCGCGCCGGTCTTGCCGGCCCCTGGCAACCTGGCGGTGGCCGCCAGCACGTCCACCGCCATCACGCTGGGCTGGAACGCGGTGAACGGCGCCACCGGCTACAACGTCTACCGCAACGGCAGCAAGATCAATGGCGCGGCGCTGGCATCGACCGCCTACACCGACAGCGGCCTGGCGGCCGGCGCCAGCTACAGCTACCAGGTCTCGGCCCTCGGCAACGGCGGCGTGGAAAGCGCGCGCTCGGCGCCGGTCACGGGCAGCACCAGCGCAGGCTTTGCCTGCACCATGAGCACGGCCAGCAACTACGCCCACGTGCAGGCGGGCCGCGCCCACGTTAGCGGCGGCTATGCACTGGCGAACGGCTCGAACCAGAACATGGGCCTGTACAACACCTTTTATACCAGCACCCTGGCCCAGACCGCGGCCGGCTACTACATCATCGGCAGCTGTCCATAGCGCTACCGGTGCGGCAAAGTCGGATGCAGCATTTGCCGGGACAGCGCCTTTTTATTTCAAATCGAGCCCTGCTGGCGTGAAACTTGCATATTTACAAGCTCACCTGCCGGGGAGGGTTTGTATGCTGCTGCGGAACGATGTGCTGGAGTATGCCGCGAGCCGGCAACGGTCGATCCGCATTCTCTGGATCGACGGCGCCGCGGCCCTGGCCTACACCTATGAACTGGAAGTGGCCGATGCCCTGCCGCGCGCAACGCCGCTGGCGCAGCTGGAGGCCGATGTGCGCGAGGGACTGGCGCGGCTGCTGGCCAGCGATCCTTACCGGGTGCAAGCCGATAGCGCCGCCCTGCCGCCGAAATACCTGGCCCTGCGCGACGGGGCCTGGGCGGTCATCGACGCTCTGGTGCGGCAGGAGCCGGCCTTGTTCGACGCCCGGCGGCGCGGTCCGCTGGTGGCGGCCTGCGCGGCGGCGCACGGCGTTTCGTCTCCCACCGTCTACCGTTACCTGCGGCGCTACTGGGAGCGCGGCCAGCACCCCGATGCGCTGCTGCCGGACTACGCCAACTCGGGCGCGCCCGGCAAGACGCGCGGCGCGAATGCCAACGTCAAGCGCGGCCGTCCCAGTAAATCGGGTGTGGTGGGCCTGAACGCGGATGCCGCCGTGCGCGACATCATCCGCGCCGCCGTGCTGCGCTACGCCGCCATGCATCCCGTGTTCTCGCGCCGCGCGGCCTACCGGCAAATGGTCGACGAGTACTTCGGCGCCCGTCCGGAGTCGGCGCCCACCTACGGCCAGTTCAGCTATTGGATAGAACGCGACGGCGACCCTGCCCCACCTGTCTGACACCTTCCTGCGGCGCGCCTTGGTGCCGTGCAGCCATGATGCGTGCCCGCAAAAATTGCCTATTGCAGTGCGTTCCTGCTCAATTTGGTGCGACGCATCAAATTTGCCTCAGGAAGCCGCGCGCCGTCGTTTCTTTGCCTCTCGGCCACCCGTGAAAAACAATGTGTGCACGCCAAAATAAAGTCTGTTCCCGCTGTGGACGATCGTGTAACACCGCCGCAGCACCGCGTACATACATTATTCGCACGCCTGCTGCACCGGCCTTGCCTGCAGGCGAAACGACATTGTTTCTGAGTACAAAGCGGTCCGCTTTCCGCTCATTCCAGGCACAGCGCTTGCTATGTGTTGTTTATAGACAACAAGCAAAGGATGGCGTATGGCTGGAGCGAACAAGGCATGGACGCGGCGCGACTTCCTGTACCGGGCCGCCGCGGTGGGCGGCTCGTCGCTGCTGCTGACGACGATGAACGCCTGGGGCATGGGCATCGCCTCGCGCGCCAGCGCACCGCCGGCGCTGGCCGGTAACGGCAAAGGCAAGGGCAAGCGCATCCTCATCCTGGGCGCGGGCCTGGCCGGCATGACGGCCGCCTTCGAGCTGGGCAAGCTGGGCTACGAGGTGCAGGTGGTCGAGGCGCGCGACTTCGCCGGCGGGCGCTGCCAGACGGCGCGCAAGGGCTTCCGCCTGCAGGAACTCGGCGGCGAGGTGCAGGAATGCCGCTTCGACGCCGGCCACTACATCAACCACGGGCCCTGGCGCATTCCGATGCACCACCAGTCGACCCTGTATTACACGCGCCTGTTCGGCGTGCCGCTCGAGGTGATGGTCAACGATAACGACCAGGCCTGGGTCTACCTGGAAGACGGCGGCCCTTTGGCCAGGCAGCGCCTGCGCCCGGCCCAGGTGAAGTCGGACCTGCGCGGCCACGTGGCCGAGCTGCTGGCCAAGTCGGTGAACGATGGCCAGCTGGACCGCCAGCTCGGCGCCGCCGACAAGGCCAGCCTGCTCGACTACCTCGCCAACGAGGGCCACCTGGACGCCGGCGACCTGCGCTACAAGGGCCGCAGCGGGCGCGGCTTCAAGGTCAATCCGGGCGCCGGCATGATCCCGGGCGCGGGCGAGGCTTCGGACCCGCTCGGCTTCGGCGAGCTGCTGGCCTCGAAGATCGGCAAGGTCTACAGCGCGGTGCAGGACTTCCCGATGCAGAACACGATGTTCCAGCCGGTGGGCGGGATGGACCGTATCGCGCGCGCCTTCGAGACCCGCGTTGGACGCCGCATCCGCTATGGCGCCGAGGTCCAGCGCATCCGCCAGGACGGCGCCGGGGTCACGGTCACCGTCAAGGACAAGGCCAGCGGCAAGCTCGCCGAACTGGTCGCCGACTACTGCCTGTGCACCCTGCCGCTGTCGGTGCTGCGCCACGTGGACACCGGCTTTTCGCCGCGCCTGCAGGAAGCGGTAAAGGCGGTGGCGTATATGCCGGTCGGGAAGATCGGGCTGCAGATGCGGCGCCGCTTCTGGGAAGAGGACGACGGCATCTATGGCGGCCATGTGCTGACCGACCTGAAAGGCATCAACACGATTTCGGTGCCGTCCTCGCAGTGGCAGTCGAAGAAGGGCGTGCTGCTCGGCTACTACAACTACATGCTCGACGCGATCGAGGTCAGCGCCATGACCCCGCCCGAGCGCGCCGAATTCGCCCTGGCCGCCGGCCAGCGCATCTTTCCCGCCTACCGCTCCTCGTTCGAGAGCGCCTTTTCGGTGGCCTGGCACCGCGTCCAGTACAACCTGGGCGGCTGGGCCGAGTGGACCCCGGAAAGCCGCAAGGCGGCCTATTCGGTCCTGCATGAGGGCGAAGGCCGGATCCTGCTCGCCGGCGAGCACCTGAGCTACCTCACCGGCTGGCAGGCCGGCGCCATCGAATCGGCATGGCAGCAGATCGAACGTCTCCACGCGAGGGCCCAGGCATGAACTTCCGAATCGTCATTCTTGGCATAGTCGCCGCCGCATCGCTGCAACCCGCCGCCGCCCAGGAACTCGAGGGCAAGGCCCTGTACCTGAAGAACTGCGCGGCCTGCCACCAGGCCAGCGGCAAGGGCATCCCCGGCGCCTTTCCGGCGCTGGCCGGGAATGCCCTGCTCCAGGGGCCGGCGCCCGACGCGGCCACGGTCCTGCTCAAGGGCCGCGGCGGCATGCCGGACTTCAGCCCCAGCCTGACCGACGCCGACATCGCCCGCGTCCTCACTTATGCCCGTTCCAGCTGGGGCAATGCCGCGCCGCCGGTGCCCGACGCCGAGGTCGCGGCCCTGCGCACGGCGCTGCAGGCGGCCAAGGCCGGCAGCGGGCGCCTCGGTAACAAACACTGATCCCACACCACCAGGAAACGCCATGAAGCCACACTCGCTCCTCTTCCTTCCCCTCCTGCTCGGCGCCGCGCTACCGGCCGCCGCCCAGGACATCGTGCGCCACAAGATCCCCGGCTCGGACTTCCCGATCGCCCAGGCGGTGACGCTGCCGCCGAACGCCACCATCCACTTCATCAGCGGCCAGGTGCCGCCGGTGGTCGACAAGGGCGCGCCGGGCGATTCGCTGGCCGCCTTCGGCAACACGAAGCAGCAGACGATCGGGGTCCTGAACAAGGTCAAGGAGATCCTGGCCGGCATGGGCCTGGGCATGGCCGACGTGGTCAAGATGCAGGTCTTCCTGGTGGGCGACCCGGCGCGCGGCGGCAAGGGCGACGTGGCCGGCTTCATGGAGGGCTATACCCAGTTCTTCGGCGGCGCCCAGCCGAACCTGCCGGCGCGCGCCGTGGTCCAGGTGGCGGCGCTGAGCAACCCCGGCTGGCTGGTCGAGATCGAAGTCGTCGCCGCCAAAAAATAACAACACGCTGTACTCATCCACCTCCACCAGAACAGGGATCACCATGCTCAAGGCCAAACTCACCAAAGGCGCCGCCGCCGTCCTCATGCTGTACTCCGGCCTGGCGCCGGCGCAGGAAACGCAGTCCACCCAGGTCGCCGTGGCCGACGTGCCGGCGCCCCTGCCGGAGCCGGAGGCCGGGCCGGTGACCACCGGCGTGGTGATCGTCACCGGCACCCGCGCCTCGGGCCTGAAGGTCGAGAACAGCGCCTCGCCGATCCAGGTGCTCGACGCCGCCTCGCTGAACCGCACCGGCCAGGCCGACCTGCGCCAGGCCCTGGGCCAGAACCTGCCCTCGTTCACGATCCAGGCCTTCGGTTCCGACATGGCGGCGATGACGCTGTCGGCGCGCCTGCGCGGCCTGAGCCCGAACAACACGCTGGTGCTGGTGAACGGCAAGCGCCGCCACGGCACCGCCAACCTGGCCGTGCTGGCCGGCGCCTTCCAGGGCGGCGCCGCGGCCGACCTGAACTACATCCCGCTGGGCGCGATCGACCATGTCGAGGTGCTGCAGGACGGCGCCGCCGCGCAATATGGCACCGACGCCATCGCCGGCGTGATCAACATCATCCTGAAGTCGAACCCCAGCGGCGGCAGCGGCAACATCAATGGCGGCGGCTACTACGACGGCGGCGGCCGCACCGGCAACGCCAGCGCGAATCTCGGCCTGGCGCCCTTCGATACCGCCTACCTGAACCTGACGGCGGAAACCAAGTACCACGGCTTCAGCAACCGCGGCGGCATCGACCCGCGCGTGATCGACCCGGCCACGCTCGCGGCCCAGCCCCAGCTGCTGCAGGCGCCGGGCTACCCGAACCTGAACCGCATCCAGGGCGACGCCCAGTACCGCCAGCACGTGGGCGCCCTGAACTTCGGCTTCGACCTCGGCGCGCATACCAGCTTCTACAGCTTCGCCACCTATGGCGAAAAGACGGCGCGCGCCTACGAGAACTACCGCATGCCGAACCGCATCCCGGCAGTCTACCCGCTCGGCTTCAGCCCCTTCGAGACGTTTGATGAAACCGACTACGCGCTCACCGCCGGCGTCAAGGGCAGCATCGGCGACTGGCGCTGGGATTTGTCCAGCACCTACGGCAAGGACGTGACCCGGCTCGGCGTGGATAATTCGGTCAACGTCTCGCTGTTCAACGACACCGGTTTTTCGCCGACCCGCTTCGACGCCGGCGAATTCCGCGCCAGCCAGTGGACCAACAACCTCGACATCTCTCGCGAGTTCGCCATCGGCTGGGCCACGCCGCTGAACGTGGCGCTGGGCCTGGAGCAGCGCCGCGACACCTACGAGATCGTGGCCGGCGATCCGGCCTCGCGCTACAAGGAAGGCTCGCAGTCCTATCCCGGCTTCCTGCTCACCGACGCCGGCAAGCATGACCGCGACAACGAAGCCGTGTACATCAACTTCTCCTCGCAGCCGGTCACCGGATGGACGGTCGACCTGGCCGGGCGCTACGAGCACTTCAGCGACTTCGGCAACGCCAAGGTCGGCAAGCTGACCTCGCGCTACGACTTCTCGCCGGCGTTCGCGCTGCGCGGCACCTTCAGCAACGGCTTCCGCGCGCCGACCCTGGCCGAGTCCTACTACTCGGCCACCAACGTCTCGCCGCGCAGCGCCTTCGTGCAGCTGGCGCCGAACTCCCCGGGCGCGCGCCTGGTCGGCATCGACGGCCTGAAACCCGAAGCCTCGACCAACCTCTCGGCCGGCCTGGTGCTGAACCCGGCCCCGGGCGTCACCCTCACCCTCGACGCCTACCAGATCAAGATCCGCGACCGCATCGTCGGCAGCGGTTCGCTGTACGGCTCGGGCGGCGCGGTGAATTCGCCGGCGGTGACGGCGGCCATCCTCGCCAATGGCAACGTGCTCGATCCGACCGTGGTCGAAACCGGCATCAACATCTTCTCGAACGCCATCGACACGCGCAGCCGCGGCGTCGAATTCGTCGCCACCAAGAGCAGCAACTACGGCAACTACGGCCGCGTCGACTGGTCGGCGGCGGCCAACTACAACAAGGTCGAGGTCACCAAGATCAACCAGGCGCCCACGCAGCTGCGGCCGCAGGTGCTGCTCGACGCCACGGCGATCTCGGACATCGAGACGGCCTCGCCGAAGATGCGCGTGAACCTGGGCGCGCTGTGGAAGATCGGCGCCTGGACGGTGAACCTGCGCGAGGCGATCTACGGCAAGTCGTCGGAGATGCAGTCGCCCGACGGCGGCGCGAACTACTTCAAGACCGAGATCGGCGCCCTGGCCGTGACCGACCTGGAAGTGAGCTACCGCCTGAGCAATGCGTGGACGCTGGCGGTGGGCGCGAACAACCTGTTCAACAAGTACCCCGGCGGCATCAACCCCGAAGTCCTGCGCATCCAGCGCGAAAACCTCGACAACGCGGCCGTCACGATCTACCCCTCGTTCTCCCCGATCGGCATCAACGGCGGCTACTACTACGCCCGCGCCAACTTCCGCTTCTGAACCAACAGCGGGGCAATCCCCCGCTTTTCATTTCGAAAAAGCAATAATTGGAGAGTATTGACGGTGGTTGCGGCGCTTAAAATAGCTGCACATCAAGCACCTTCTGGGGAATTCATGAACTCTGCATCGACCACGCGCGCCGCGGGCGCATTGCTCGTTTCGTTTGTTGTTGCCAGCGCCCATGCGCAGACCGGCAAGATCGATCCGGAAGCGGAAATGAAGGCGGCGAGCGATGCGGTGCGCGCGGTCATGCAAGCGGGGCCGGCCGAGATCCCGCTCGGCAAGCAGGCCACACTGAAACTGCCCGAAGGCTATTCTTTCATTCCCCAGCCGCAAGCCAACCAGCTGCTGAAAGCCATGGGCAACAGCGAAGACGCCAGCCGGCTCGGCATGATCTTGCCGCCGGACGGCGACAGCTTCGTGGTGCCGCGCTACATCGACGCCGGCTACATCAAGGACGACGAAGCGGCCGACTGGGACGCCGACGAACTCCTCGCCAGCATCAAGGAGGGCACCGAGGAAGGCAACAAGGAACGCCAGGCGCGCGGCATGGCCGACATGGAAATCGTCGGCTGGACCCAGAAGCCGACCTACGACAAGACCACGCACCGCCTGGTCTGGGCCATCGAAAGCAAGGACAAGGGCGCCGGCGACGAAGAGCACGGCGTCAACTACAACACCTACGTGCTGGGGCGCGAAGGCTACCTGTCGATGAACCTGGTGTCCGGCCTCGGCTCGCTGCCCGCCAACAAGCCCCTGGTGCAGACCCTGCTCAAGCAAACCAGCTTCAACTCCGGCAAGACCTATGCCGATTTCAATGCCGGCACCGACAAGGTGGCCGAATACGGCATCGCCGCGCTGGTGACGGGCGTCGCCGCCAAGAAGCTGGGGCTGTTCGCGGTGATCGCGGCTTTCCTGGCGAAGTTTGCCAAGATTGCCCTGATCGCGGGCTTCGGGCTGGTGGCGGGACTGGCCAAGTTCTTCAAGCGCAAGGATGCTTGAGATCATGTGACAACCCCGCCAGCAGGCGGGGTTGTCTTGAATCCGGGTGGTCCCGTTTGCGGGACCAAAAACTAAGCTGGCGTCATCACCAGTAGGGAGGCTGGGAGAGGACTTAGCCTGCGCTGCACGCCCAGTATTTCAAAGCAGCGCTTCCGCTCACGTTTCCCCCAGATGCCTGATCGGCGTCGCCGCATACCCGAACAGCACCACCACCAGCATCGCCACGCCCGCCCCGGCGAAGATCGCGCCCAGCCCGACAATGCCGGCCAGCCAGCCGCTCAGCGCCGCCGACACCGGCGCCAGGCCCATGAACAGGAACATCAGCAGGGCCATGCCGCGTCCCAGCATGTCGAGGCTGATGCGGCGCTGCAGCCAGGACATCACCGCCACCTGCAGGTAGCCGCCGATCACGCCCAGCGCCACCAGCAAGGCGATGCCCTGCCAGATGCCGGCCACCCCCGCCATGGCGATGAACAGCAGGCCGACCAGGCCGTCCGCCACCAGCAGCGTGGTGCCGAAGTTGGCGACACGCAGGCCGGGCCGCAGGCTCGACAGCAGCATCCCGGCCAGCATGCCGGCGCCGTGCGCGGCCATCAAACTGCCGTAGGTGCCGGCGCCGCCCAGGCGCTCGGCCAGCAGCGGCATGGCGATCTGCAGCGGGCCGGAGACGAACAAGGCCATCGCGCCCCAGTAGAGGAAGCAGGCGCGCAGCGCGGCATCGTCCCAGCAGTAGCGCAGGCCGGCCTTCAGGCTGGCCAGCAGCGGCGGTTTGTTGGCGGCCGCAGGCGCCTGCGCCAGCGGCCGCACGCGCGCCAGGGTGGCGGCCGACACCAGGTAGCTGAACGCATCGAGCAGCAGGGCGATGCCGAGGCCGCGCGCATCGGCGATGCCGCCGCCGGCGTCGCCGCCCGCTGCGATCACCACGCCGGCCAGCAAGGGACCGAACAGCATCGCGAGCTGGCGCATGCCCATCAGGATGCCGTTGGCCGGCGCCAGCAGGGCCGGTTCCAGCACGCCCGGCAGCAAGGCGCTGCTGGCCGGATACGCAAAGGCGCTGCAGATGCCGATGGCCGCCGCCAGCACGTACACCAGCGTCATGTCGACGCGCTGCGCCAGCACCAGCACGCCCAGTAAACCGATCAGCGCAGCGCTCGCGTACTTGGTCAGCAGCAGGATGGCGCGCGGCGAGCTGCGGTCGACCAGGGCGCCGCCGACCAGCATGAAGATGGCGCGCGGCGCACCCATCGCCGCCAGCACGCCGCCCAGCGCCAGCGGGTCGCCGCTGAGTTTCAGGACCAGCCAGGGCAAGGCGATCATCGTGAACTGGTCGCCCAGCAGCGAGATGACGCCGCCGCCGCACAGCCAGCGGAAGTTCGTATTGCGCCATAGGACGCTTCCGGATGGATGTGCCTTACGCATGGCTGGCCTCCCCTGCTTCGAGGTGCTGCAGGCCAGCGTCGAGGTAGGCGCGCAGCGGCGTATCCCAGACGCTGCCCAGCATCAGCTGCGGGTCGTTGGCCTGGGCGTGCAGGATGCGCGCTTTGACATCGGGGTCGCTGCCGTAGCATTCGTCGAACAGCTGGCGCCAGCGCAGGCACAGCGCCTGGACGGCCGGAGCGTCCGCCGGCGTCCCCTGCTCCATCAGCGCGCCGAGGTCGCGGCACAGCGCCACCCAGGCGCCGTTCGGATAGCGCAGGAAGCGTTCGCGCATGGCGTCCAGCTGGGCCGGCGTGAGGTGGCGTGCGTACAGGGCGAGGCGGTAGTGGGCGGCGGCGCTGCCGACGTACTCGAACAGCACGTGGTCCATCCCGGCGGCGGCCTGCAGGTCCGGCTGGTCGCGGTAGAGGGCGTCCATCTTCAGCATCAATTGCGGGCTGCGCTTCAGGTGCGGGTCGACCATTGCCATCCAGCGGCGCGCGATGTCCTGGGCCTGGGGCGTATCGGGCGGCAGCTTCGCGGCGATCAGGCTGTGGATCTCTTGCGCCAGCGCTTTCCAGGCGCGGCCCTCGTCGGCGCGGCTGCCGTGCGCGTGGCTGCGCCAGCGCGCCGCCTCCTCCGGCGTCAGGTGCTTGTCGAAGATGGCCATCAGCTCCAGGGTCGCCAGCCATTCCTGCAAATCGGGTTCGGCGGCGCTGGCGAAATCGTCCTGCATGCGCAGCAGGCGGTCGCGCAGCAGGGTCGCGTTCTCGATCTGGGTGTTCAGCTGGTCGATCTGCTGGGCGACGATCGCGCCGATGCCGGTGCTTTCGCCGGCCAGCAGCGCCCCCGCCTCTTCCAGGCTGAGCCCGAGGCGGCGCAGCGCCTGGACCTGGTGCAGGCGCGCCACATCGTCGCGGTTGTACATCCGGTAGCCGTTATCGGCCCGCCCGCTCGGACGCAGCAGTCCGATGGCGTCGTAATGGTGCAGCGTGCGCACGGTGAGGCCGGTTTGCCGTGCCAGCTGGCCTATCTTCAGGAGCATGATGCTCTCCGTAATGTTGTTCTGATGCAGCTAACGATAAAGCCTGACGTCGCGTCAGGGTCAAGCATTATTAACAACAACCAACAACGGGGATCAGGTCTGACATGTGGACACAGTCTCTGCTGTAACGCCGCGGCCGGCCTGTTATACGGATGGGCTCGTGTCCGAATGTCGGATCCCGGCTTGTTGAGCCCGGCTTTTCAGGCGGTATGATGTGGGTTTTGGCGAAAGACATCAGCATGGGCAATGAAGGACAGGTCACGCCGGATGCACTGGCGGCGCTGCGGGCGCGTTTTGATGCGCAGTCGCGCAGGGCGCAGGCGTATTACGCGGTGATGCACGCGATGAAGGGGGTACTCGGCAAGGATGAGGCGGCCAGTGCCTGGATGGATGGGCCGCTGGAAGCGTTTGGCGGGCAGACGCCGGCGCAGCTGGTGGCGGCCGGGCGCGAGCAGGAGGTGCTGGCGCATATCGGCAGCGGGAAGGCGACACCAGCCAAGTAAGCGAAGACATAAAAAAACCGGAGCGCGCTCCGGTTTTTGGTTTTGCTGTCCGCTGGCTTAAGCCTCTTCGGGCGCCTGCGTCATGCGCACGAACATCGGCGCCACCAGCATGCCCAGCTCGAACAGCAGGCACATCGGAATGGCCAGGGCCAGCTGGCTGACCACGTCGGGCGGGGTGACGATCGCTGCGATCACAAACGCGCCGACGAAGATGTAGGGGCGGATTTCCTTGAGTTTGTCGATGCTGACGATCCCCATGCGCACCAGGATCACCACCACCACCGGCACCTCGAAGGTGGCGCCGAAGGCGAGGCACATCGACATCACGAAGTCGAGGTAGTTCTCGATGTCCGGCATCACCGCGATGGTCGTGGGCGCGAATTCCGCAATGAAGTGGAACACGCGGCCGAACACGAGGAAGTAGCAGAAGGCCACGCCGCCGATGAACAGCAGCGAGGACGAGATCACCAGCGGCAGCACCAGGCGTTTTTCGTGGGCGTACAGGCCGGGGGCGACAAAGGCCCAGATCTGGTAGAAGACCCAGGGCAGCGCGACGATCAGCGCCACCATCAGGGTGACCTTCATCGGCACCAGGAAGGGCGAGACGACGCCGGTCGCGATCATCTTCGCGCCTGGCGGCAGAGACTGCAGCATCGGCTCGGCGAGGAAATCGTACACCTCCTTCGGCCCCGGCCAGATCATCAGTGCGATGCAGACCAGCGCCACGCCGATGATGGCCTTGACCAGGCGGTCGCGCAGCTCGACGAGGTGGGAGATGAAGGTTTCTTCGACTGGCGCTTCTTCGGTCGTCATCTAGAAAAAAGAACTGTTGGAGGATTTCACGCCGGGACGGAACTTGCGCACGCGCGCGGCGCCCGACAACACCCGGGTCTTGCCGCCGTGGCGGTGCTTGTACCAGGCCGGCACGGCGGACGAGCGCACCAGCTTCTTGCGCCGGAAGTCGCGCGCCTTGCGTTCGAGGTCGTCGATCGTGGCCGAGGGCGGCGCCGGGGCGATGGCCGTCGGCTGGATGTCGCCCTGCCAGGCCGACTTGACGTCGTTCACGGCGCCCGACATGTGGTGCTCGACGTCGGACTGGAACTCGGCCGCGCTGTCCGCGACTTCCTTGTGCAGGTTGCGCAATTCGTCGAGCTGGATCTCGCGGCTGACCTCGGATTTCACGTCCTGCAGGTAGCGCTGGGCGCGGCCGTACAGGGTGCCGGCCATGCGCGCCACCTTCGGCAGTTTCTCAGGGCCGATCACGATCAGCGCCACCACGCCGATGATGGCGAGTTTCGACAGTCCCAGGTCGATCATGGGGCGAGCGAATTACGAACGGTGTTTTTCGCGGGTCTCGACGTCGATCGTCGACTTGTCCGCCACCTGCTGGGTTGGGCTGGCAGGATTGGCCGGATTGGCGCCGGATTTCTCTTCCTCGCCCTTCACGCCGTCCTTGAAGCCCTTGACGGCCTTGCCGATGTCGGAACCGACATTGCCCAGTTTCTTGGTACCGAACAGCAGCACCACCACGACCAGCACGATCACCCAGTGCCAAATACTCATCGAACCCATCTTTATCTCCTTCGCAGGCGAGCGCGCCTGAAATCAATGCAGTCAAACATACCGTGCCAGTATAAGCCATGCGGCCCTACTTGACCCGGCCAAAAGAAACTTGTCAAGAGTTACTACTACAGCGATTGCCTGCCACTTCGACCGTACGGTGGGCACGGAGTGCCCACCGTACGAGAC
>Ga0265780_10000382_pt1 | contig 70395 bp, 50 predicted proteins | sample P1T30metagenome_FD_192432 | JGI IMG/M metagenome (GOLD analysis project Ga0265780, IMG submission 192432) | Plant litter microbial communities from East Loma Ridge, Irvine, California - P1 T30 | ecosystem: Environmental > Terrestrial > Plant litter > Unclassified | place: USA: California...
CTGCATCAAGGCGTTCGTTGGCAGGCGAGCGGTTTCGTCTCTGTCCATTCGGAAGGTCTGATGATTAATGAACTCGGGTTATTCAATTTTGGTAGACTTTTTTATATTGCAATTATCATTGGTTTGATTCATCTGTTGTTCCTTGAAGTCAATTTGAATACCTCACTAAGGCCATCTGACAGCGAGACACGCAGTATCATACGTACCTAATGAAAATCATATGTGCTAACATATAGTTATCACAATTGATCTGGGCTGTTGATGCTCTTAGAGGAACTGAAGCTTGACCCGAGGAGGCATTGTAGGCTTGTATGTAACGTGTAGAAAGCACCCACTTTCCAGTACCCACTATCATATGTTCAACGAGACTGTACATTCGATTATCCCAGATGCTTAACAAGTACCTGTAAATGGCATGACTGTCATACCTTTCTAGCCCTAACACTAACCCTAAGTCACAGAATCGACTCAAATATCCAATCACGGTCCAACTCCAAGCTCCTTTCTATTCTGCAAGAGAGGTATACCGTACTGTCCACCATTTTCTCCGTCTTCATCATAGTCGAACTGTATGCCTAAGGCGGAGTCTTGCGGCGAACGACATCCTTCAATTCCATAGAATCGCCCAGTCCTTTACGATGGCCACTCCAGCTGCCTCACAAGGCGGCCGTCGCCGCAAAACTCACAACAAGTCCCGAAATGGCTGTGCACAGTGTAAAAGAAGGCACTACAAGGTCAGTTTCCCCAAATATACGCCCTGGGCTTTCGTGACTTTACTTAACTACTTGGCAATATGTTCACTTCATTTTTCCTTCCTTCCTTCCTTCCTTCCTTCCGTAAGCTAGTCGGCTCACACGACCTTTATAGTGCGACGAGATATATCCAACATGCTCCAACTGCATACGCCTCGAATCCAGTTGCAGTCTGAGCACACCGAACTCTCCGACGGATTCCGACATTGTCGAGAAACAGCTCAACATCGAAGACTTGCAATTGCTAAACGACTGGCACATGGGCAAGAACACGACGAGATTCTCAGATCACGTTGAAGAGGAATCATTCCGAGCACAACGAGGTCGCGAGATCGAGGTCGGATTCAAGCACCCTTATGGTAAACTCGGACGAATGTAGGCCTTACCTCATCCCACACTAATAGCCTGTTCAGTCCTCCACATCATCCTCGCCATAGCCGCCCTGCACATGACATCCTCCAACCCCTCGGAAGCACCAAAATGGTATCCCCTCGCAATCTCTCACCACAGCGCCGCGATCCGCCTCGCCCGCCCCCACATCGCAGCCTCCAACCCAGCCCACAGCGAAGCAATCTTCAACTTCTCCGCCTTCAACTCCCTCTTCTCTTTCGCCGAACCCGTCCTGCGGCCCGAGAACGAAGGCGGAACTCCCCCCGTCCCGCGCGACTACCTCAGCGACTTGCTCGACTCGTTCAAAATGGCCCGCGGCATCCGGGCGATCATAGCCAAAGACCCGAGCCTGCTGGCCGACAAAGGCCTGACGACCAATCCGGCCTGGTCGTACGAGGCGCAAGTAGCCCGGATCGAAACGAACATAACCAGTCGATATCCGCAGCTCCCGAAACTGGAACTGCTCGTCTCCGAGAGTGTCGAAGACGCAGAGCAACGGGCCGGGACGCTGAAAGCTTTGCACAGCCTTTTCGTGAACATGGCTGTCCTCGAGGAGTCGCCCAAAGACCATTCCTCCGCAAGTCTTATCCAGCGGTGGGCGATTGCGTGCGGCGTTCCGTTTCTTGCTCTGTGCGACTCTCGCCATCCGGCTGCTTTGGTTGTGCTTGCCCATTATGCGGTCTTTGTACAGATGCGGACAAATATCTGGTTCTTCCAGAGGTGGCCAAGGTTAATTTTGCGCGAGATTGGGGTTGAGTTGCGAGGCTCGAGGTGGGCGCAGTGGATAGAGGAGCCGGTGCGAGAGGTCCAGAGGTTAGAAGCTGAGTCTGAGACTGCAAGTTGAAATGACAGACTCGCGTTGTTAGCTCGATGAAAATGGTGGAAATACTCTCGCCTCCTCGTTCTTAACAGTGAGGCAGAACGATAGCTTCACCAACGACCCACTGAACTCTTACATGAGGGAATAAAACGGTGACCGTCATAGAGGTTAGCTTGCCGAAAAGGCAATGATGCAATTGAATTGTGCGCTGCAAAGCACACCCTGCCAGCCAGCCCTTGAGCCATATTGTGTTGCGCCGAACGCCTCGCTAAAATACCATGATCAGACTCTCTCTCTCCTCTCCTCTCGTAATTTCACTGTTGGATCCAACACTTGAACATCGACCCAGCGACCCAATCAAGATCCTATTCCGGATCGGGCAGCCAGAGACAGACCTCCCTCTCCGCGCTTGCAATCAGATTATGCCTAGGGTTGTAAGCCACAACGGTAGCCGGTCGCTGCGAGGGTAATTCGGTCGCAGGATCAAGGACAGGCTGGCCGGGCTTATCATACACATCCCACACCAGCAGACCGTTCTGTGCTCCGTTACCACCAATCACATACCGTCCATCCGGGCTGAAAGCTGCATCTGCCTGTGTATACGTCGTCGTGCCTGAAGTTGGCAGAGTATCGCCTGGTGCCAAGTGTGATGTTGGTCCCGATGGACGGCGGAGGAAGTGCACCAGTTTTCCATCAAAGGCGTCGAGAACATAGTGTCCCGCTCCGTTCGTTGTGACCAGGAGGTATTTTCCATTGTTGCTGAACTCCAACCCAGACCAGCCCTCTGCGATCTTCATGCCGTGGTCTTTGCTGAACCTTTGTTCTATGTCATACAAGTCGAACGATGCGAAAGGCGCTTTATCGTAATTCTTGAGGTCGTACAAGCAGATGGTCTGCGCGGGCGGCGAAGCGATCGCAATGACTGTGGCGCTGGGATCGTAGGCGGTGAGGTAGCACGAGGTGAAATTGAGCTGTCCTTGAGGGTTTGGGGACCGGCAGTCCCAGAGGCGCACTGTGTTGTCGAGACTCGCAGAGATGAAGTTGTCGCCGCTGGGAGAGAGCGAAAGCGAAGTTACGCGATCGGTGTGGCCCTTGAAGTAGCGGATGAAGCTGTTGTCGTGCATGCAGAGGTAGCGGATGCCATGGTCGACTTTTGTGGATGCGTAGATGATGTTGGAGGAGTTGTGTGTGAAGCGTGCTAGCGCGTTGCCGTACTTTTGCGATCTCAACTCTTTTGCGTGACCGCCGGCCTTTGTGTTGTAGAGCTGGATGGTGTCGTCGGTGCGCGCGAAGATGGCAAACTCGCCCGTGTTGTCGAAGTCGACCGAGGTGTATGAGGCGGGCGATTTGAACTGCTTTGTAGGGCGGAAGGTGTGGATGATGTTCTGCACCTTGGTGAAGCTGGTTGCACCGGCATCCATGTTGCTTTATGGACGTTGTTGTTGTTGTTGTCTGTATTGAGTGTGAGTCTTTTCACGGCAGCGACAAATGGCTTCGCAGACGGACAGCTTTGGGCGCGCAGTCTCAAAAAGGCAACGATGACATGGAAGCTTCAAAGATGCCCGTGCCGGTGGATCGCTGCCAGGTTCCAGTCCCTCGGTCGCCGACCTCGGGATCCTTGGATTACATCCCCAAAATTATATCACTCGTGAGCTTACTATCTAGATACACTCTTCTTCCTTACTCTTACAGTCTCACCCCTCTCCACTCTTTTTGCATCCCTACCCGCTATCGCGGTGTGCGCACGCGTTGAACGAATTGGCCTAACACGCGCTCCGAGAGTTCTACACAGACCATGTCGACTACGATAGGTTCGCACATCGCCAATGGCACAAGATATGACGACACCCTTGCTTACAAGTGTCGCCAGGTTCCTTCATCGCGGGTGGCATAGCAGCATGCGGTGCGGTCACAGTCACACACTCCTTCGAGACGATCAAGATTAGGTTACAGCTCCAAGGCGAGCTGCAGCAAAAGACGGATGCGCCGCGGATGTACAGAGGTGTCGGACACGGCATCAAGGTGGTGGTTCAAAACGAAGGCGTGAAGGGCTTACTGAGAGGATTGAGCTGCGCAGTAAGACACCATTGGTCCTCTTTGATACTCACGCGACCGCGTACTCATTGATTTGCAGTACATTTACCAGATGACCCTCAATGGCTGCCGTCTAGGATTCTACGAGCCTCTCCGCCTTAGCGTAAACTCGCTGGTTCTCACAAAGTCGCCCATGAACACCACAGATCCCGCCGTGCGAAATCTCCAATCGCTCCCTGTCAACATCTTCTCTGGCGCAGCATCTGGTGTTCTTGGTGCTGCGGCCGGTTCGCCCTTCTTCCTGGTCAAGACCCGCCTACAATCTTACTCTCCATTCCTTCCCGTGGGAACACAACACCTGTACAGGAATGCCGCCGACGGCATGAAACAGATCTACAAGTCAGAGGGTATTAAAGGTCTCTACCGTGGTGTACTGCCTGCGATGGTGCGGACGGGCTTTGGGTCTAGTGTGCAGCTTCCCACATACTTCTTCGCGAAGAGGCGATTGGTACATCACTTGGGCATGGAGGAAGGCCCGGCGCTGCACCTGCTGTCTTCGACCTGTTCCGGATTTGTCGTGTGCGTTGTCATGCACCCACCAGACACGATCATGAGCCGCATGTACAACCAGACCGGTAATCTTTACAGCGGTGCCTTGGACTGCTTGACGAGAACAGTGAAGGCCGAGGGTCCGCTTGCGCTGTACAAGGGATTCTTTGCTCATTTGGCTAGAATTCTCCCGCACACCGTATGTCTAACCGCTCTCGAAGAGATGCAAGTTCAACTGAGAACATATGCTAATTAAACCCAACAGATCCTTACTCTTTCCTTGGCAGAGCAGACGATCAAGCTCATGCGTAAATTTGAAGACCGCGTCCTGCCGGACAGGATGAAGGAGAAGATCTAATTGCTTGTGAAGCGTTCCACCTACCATCTACCTAGTGACAATAGACATTGATGTATTAGCGATGAAACTATGTATATAGTAACGGTACTTTCGAGCTCTGAGCTCGACTACAGTACGAACATATCGAAGTATTCAAGCAGCCTCCTCCCAAGCATCCTGCAACCCGATCACACCAGCAACCATTCCACAGCCTGCGTACACTGCCTCGCTGACTGGGCTCATGCCTTGATTGAAGCTCCAATGAATGGCCAGAGGGAACGACAGAGCAGTGAGGTACAGCTCCCGCCACCACCTTTTCTCCAATTCTGCACTTTGCACCTTGACAAGCTGCTTCGTGCTGAACTCCATGAGATGCTGAGTACTCTCAGCAACGCCATCCGCAATGCCATCCTCAACACCCTGCCATTCATCGCCCAGACCCTTCTCCTCTGCCATGATCCTCTCAGCACCCAACTCCTCTCTGAACTTCAGCTGCCTCACCCTAGCCAAACGGAGGACCTCAAGCCCCAGCTGCGCGAGCCAAATTCGGTTAGACAGCAACCAAAGCCACCCTTCTCTCCTCCTCGCCCATTCACCATTGAGGACTCCCCTTCGCGCCAGTAGCGCCACATTCTCCAACACCTGGAAAATCGTGCCAGCTGCCAGCGAAGCGTACAAGAGCGCCTTGACAGCAGGATCTCGGTGCGGTTTCCGCCACGCTTCGATGGCAGTGGTGTACAGCGGGATGAGGCCGAAGAGACGAGAGACAATCCGGTGGTCTTCAAGGGTGGCGTAGAGGGCTTTGAGTGGGGACGAGCCGGTGGAGAGTCGTCCTGATGCTCGGAGAAGGCCGCCAGTCAACCATGGGATTTGGGTATGCAGGAACAGCGACGTGTAGCAGGCTGTTGCGAGGGTGGCATCTAGTCCCGTAGCGGTTGAGAGTGTGCGGGTTAGTCGGTTTATGTTGTTGGTAGAGAAAGCAGCGGGGAAGGTGGTTGAGACGTAGGGTGTTGGTTTGGGAGGCATGGTTTGAGATGAGATGATGGTCTATTGCCGTGATTTGTTTGTTATCGGTATGTTCTATGGCTGGAAGAGGGGAAAGGTGAGGTTGTTTACTCAAAGTTGTGGTAGTCGGGAGTAGTCTATACTTGATTCTCTAAGAGGAAGGAAGGCAACTTCCCCGCAATCACTGATGATTGGTGGAGACGCTGAGCATGTGATTGATTGATGATGGACTTGATTGTTGTCCTTACCTCGACATATACCTTCCATTATTACTTTGAACTCGCAGCAACCCAACCCGTTCCAACTTCGCTGACAGCATCGCTCCGGTCACCATGATAAGCTTGTAGCTATAACTTGCCTTTTCTGACCAACCTATCTACCGCCTTCCGAGTTGTGACATTGCGCTCCCGTTATCAGCCACCTTATCGCGCAATTGAGCATAGTATAGCACGACACGACACAACCATGACGACCGCTGGCCAGTTCTCCACGAAGAACCCGACCATAAAACGCATCCTCAAAGAAGCCTCCGAACTCGCATCATCTCCGTCAGCAGATTACCACGCCGCCCCACTCGAAACCGACCTATTCGAATGGCACTTTACGATCCGCGGGCCGCCTGCTCCCTCACACTTCGAAGGCGGCCTCTATCACGGTCGCATAGTCCTCCCACCCGCCTACCCTCTGAAGCCACCTTCATTCCGTTTCCTCACACCCAGTGGAAGGTTCGAACCCAATCGTGAGATCTGTCTGAGTATTTCGGGACACCATGAAGAGAGCTGGCAGCCCGCTTGGGGCATCAGGACGGCTTTGGTGGCTATCAGGAGCTTTATGGATACGGATGCGAAGGGCCAATTAGGCGGCATGGACGCAGGAGAGGGTATGAGGAGGAAGATGGCGAAGGAGAGCACACAGTGGAAGTGTGGGTCATGTGGGAGGATCAATGCAGAGGTTATGAAGGAACAGGCCGAGGCTGCTGCAGGCGAGGAGGGTGTCAAGGAAGAGGAGGTCCCAGAACAGTTGAGACTTGCTTTCAGGGAAGATCTGGGTAAGGGTGCAAACGGCGACGAAGCAGGCAAAGCTGAGGCGAACGGAGCTCCAAAACAAGACACCGAGGCTGCTCCAGCGGCAAGTGCTCCTACCAGCGCTGTATCACAGACTCCTGCAACGCCCGTTGTGCAACCGACACGGACTGTACAGGCCCCCACGATGCAGGCGCATCAAAGGCGTGCACCAGTCGCACAAGGTGATGATATCCCAGCTTGGATTGACAAGGCGATTATCGGCATTGTCTTTGCAATCATTGCTATCATCTGGCTCAGGTTCTTTGGATGAGGCAGTTACGATCTTTGTATTGGTGGTGATCAAACCGCGCCTATGGGAACTCTAGGCACTTTCAATGCCTCTCTCCAGCCAGCCATCTCTTCGGCGACCTCGGAATGGCAGTCACTCCCCACGACGCTGCCTGTTGTCTCCTGGGGTTCACTCATATCCACATCTGGGATCTGATCGGTGGTATCCTCCACATCCATCGATCCGGCAATTGCACTGGCCGACAGGAGATCCGACCAAAACTCATTGAACATCTCGTCGCCGGAGTCCAGCAAAGCGTTACCAAGACTATGCGACCAAGGGCGTGGGTGCAAGCAGCAAAGGGTCATCAAGTCTCCTTCCACGTCTGTTCCGACCGAGCGACGCGCTTTCAACCAGGCATCAGAGGTGGCAATGTGGAGCATCCAGTGGTGTAAAGCCTCTTTCTCAGGGTCGTGCAAGATGTGATGGTAGGAGCTGGGAAGGCTCATAGCGGTGTGCATGCCTTTGAGTAAGACCGGTAGGAAATTGCGTTGCTTTTTGGTAATAGCTTGTAGCAGGCCATCCCACAAGAGGTATGCGCCGTTCATTGGAGCGCCAAGTCTGTGTTAAGTTAGCCGACTGCTGCAATTGTGCCGGAGTTAAGGTACTCACCCTCTGTCTGAAGGATATAACATCTTGTCTCCAAGCAAGATTCCAGTGAATGAAGCTATCGCGGCTTCATCGTTGCGGCAAAGAGTAGCACATTCTCCCGCCGTCTTCTTCGCTAAATCTGCCTGACTTTGCGGTGATGAGCCACCCTTCCCTTTCAAACTCTGCTTCCTCGCACTGCGGAACTCCTTCAACAGAGCCCTACCCTCGTCTTTCACTTTCTGAACATCCACTTTCACCACTTCTTCCTTCTTCGCCACCACCACGGGCTCCTCCGCCAACCGACTCCAATAAACCCTCCAGAGCCAGTCCAACGCCTGCCCACACACAGCCACAAGCCTCTGCACGCTCGGCAAATCCTCATGCGTGGCCTCGTGCCTCAGCGCCACAAACTCGTCCGGCATGTCAATCTGCCGTGCAATCTCAAGCATACTGCTCGGCTCCAGCGCCCTCTCGCGGTTCCGGCCTATATCGCAGAAGCCCGTGACGAAGCGCGTGAAAGCTGCGGCGTAAACGGCTCGCACGCTGAAAATTGAATTTGTCGTTAGGTCGTGGTGTAGGATTGCGTCTGTGAGGAGGGCTGTGGATTCCACCGCGTGAGGGAGGTTTCCGCGTAGTTTCCAGGCCATGATTCGCGAGACGGCCAGGCTGCGTAGGTCTTCTGTTGTGTTGTTGCTGGGGTAGAGTTGCGCGCGCACGGCGAGGAGGTCCGAGTGCGTGCGCCATGGGGTTACTGTATAGCGTGACATTTTTCTTTCTTGGGGATGGAGCCGAGTCCCTAGATTGTGTTGGACCTTTGTGAACTTGCTGAACCCTCTGCCTTGCTGAGAGGTCGTGTCGTACAGATGTAGGGCGAAGTCCGGCTTGGTAATGAATTGTGTCGTAGATGTGATGTATAGTCAGAATTTAATAAGCTTGAGTACAGGTAAGCGCGCAGCGGGTGGATTTATGAGTCCAGCAGCAACTTTTGTTCCTTCCGAGGCCTTCTTTACTCTTTCTTCACTTTGTGCCTTTTTTTGACGCGTACATACTTTTGCTTTCGAAGATCATTGAGTTTGCGTTCTTCGCTGAATTCTGGAGTAACCCGCGCTTCCGAGGTTTCGCCCCTCTACTCTATCCAAGGGCTCGGATCAGATAGCAAAAGGCATACGGCAATAATTAGGTAGCATGAACGATGCTCCAAACTCAGATCAACGACAAGCCTACCACACTCAAATCATGAACCAGCAAGCTCAGGCTCTAGACGCCTTACAAAAGGTTTCCAACCTTGAAGAAGGCATGAAACCAGACCAGGCAAATGGCAAATTCAACGGACAGGTGCAGCCTGTGAACCAAAGCGAGGTGTGTGTAAATTAGGTATAACGGCAAAACAGCATATATAGCTAGCGCTGACAGCGTTCTTCCAATAGGGCGATTATGATTGGAACATGAGCGACTCTGAAAACATACAAGACAGACTTGAAGTTATCTTCGAACGCAACAATTCTCAGCCACGGCGGCGAGCTTCCATGCAGCCATCGGAGGGGCAAGCAAAAATGAGACCAAGGCACCAGAGAAAGACAACCTCATGTTTCGTTCACAACTTGCTCTCCTACAGATCCGAAGAAGGACAGATGACTCCGAACTCTGAAGCCGAATTGGCCACCCAGACTGCTGATAAAGTCACCGAATCGCACCAAGACCAAACCGAACCTCACACCCAATCCCGCCTTCTTTCCAAGAAACAACTCTCAGACATGGCTTTCAACATCCGTGAGCTGTCAAAAAAACTCGGCCACATTCGATTGCTCCTCAAAGTCAGCAATGTCTTCCTCCTTACCAAAGCTCACGACAAGAAGCTCATTGCACTCACACGCGATGTATCCCAGTGGCTACTGCAGCAACAGAATCCAGATGGCTACCCTTACACAGTTTGGGTGGAAGACACTATGAAGGATAGTAAGATTTTTGACGCCGAAGGCCTTGCTCAGATGGACCCATCTTTCAGAACGCGACTCAAATTTTGGAACCCGGACCTTTGCAAGAAGAAGCCTGATTTGTTCGAGATCGTGGTAGCTCTGGGAGGCGACGGGACCGTGCTGTATGCATCATGGTTGTTCCAACGGGTGGTACCTCCCGTAATGTCTTTTGCACTGGGCTCACTGGGTTTCCTTACCAAATTCGACTACGACGACCACCAGAATACTCTCAAGCGTGCTTTCGCCGAAGGCGTTACTGTATCTCTGCGGCTCCGCTTTGAGGGGACAATCATGAGATCTCAAGGCCGGGAAGACACCGACCCGCAAGATAGAGACCTGATCGACGAACTGATAGGAGAGGATCGCGACAAGGCCACTACTCACAAACCCGAAGGCACTCACAACATCTTGAACGACATCGTACTGGATCGCGGACCTAACCCTACGATGTCCACGATCGAAGTATTTGGCGACGAAGAACATTTCACCACGGTGCAAGCTGATGGTATCTGTGTCGCTACCCCTACCGGATCTACAGCATACAACCTGGCCGCTGGTGGTAGTCTGTGCCACCCGGACAACCCAGTCATCCTTCTCACGGCCATTGCTCCGCATACATTGAGCTTCCGCCCGATCATATTACCAGACACTATGGTCCTGAGACTCGGTGTGCCATACGACGCGAGGGCAAGCTGTTGGGCCAGCTTCGATGGCAAAGAGAGGTAAATCAACTTGCGACTCCGCTCACATGTCTTCAATACTGACCCTACGTAGATGCGAACTCAAACCTGGAGACTATGTTACCATCTCTGCTTCTCGCTTTCCCTTCCCGACTGTGCTACCCCTCGACCGGAAGAAGGAGGACTGGGTCGACAGTATCTCACGCACACTCAACTGGAACAACAGGCAAAGGCAAAAGGCATTTGATGATGCGAAGACCTCTAAAGAATCGTAAGCTAGCAAAATACACGCGTCTGGCCTTCCCCAACCATCTTCGAAAAACCACTACGCTCGCTTAACGTTATATCCAACTTTAGGGAAGTGAAGCCTCAGCCCATTATCCAACTGGATCACAGTCTTCATCTTGTTCAACCCGATGAGTTTCCCGAACTGAGGGTAAGTACCTGGTTTGGCGTCCATCGGCTCAATGGAAATCCGTTCACCAGCTCTCAGGCCCAGTCTGTCTCACTCATCTACGCCTATGTCCGGCATGTTATAGTCCGAAGCAAGCAATTGCTTTGTAGCTGCTTCTCCTGACAGCTTCGTCGTTTCTTCATCGCCCGTTGCGTGGCTAGGAAGACTGTTTATCCTGGATGACTCGGGGTGAAGTGGTCAATAAGGCTCAATGATGAGGGCGGCGCTTGGGTTTACTCACCATTTGTAAATCCTTGGTAAATCGTCCGGCGCATCGCAATACATCTCGGCTATACCGATCGTCTCGATCCACCTGTGAATATGGTCAGGTCATGAGCTTGCCCGGCTTCATTGCCTGTAGCATCATCAACTCATTCCTTCCATCACCTTCAAAGCCTTCATTCAATTCCCCAGCGAGATCGAGAGAACAGACACGAGACTTACTGAAACTCAGTTAGCAATATCCATCCGTCTCGAGGCCTCGCAAGGATTGTCTCTTACCCATTTCACCATCCACACAGCATGCACGTCCGCCATTCCCACTTCCTGCTCGCCACCGACGAAAGGTCCTTTGCCGTCCCTAAGGAACCCTCCTTCTGAACCTTCAAGGAAAGCTCTAAACTCCGACCGATATTAGATGCTTGGGATTACTAAAGCTGGTTCTATACTTCTGAGTTTGATGCCGATGTGGCTTGATACTTTCATCATTGACGGTGCTCATCCTTGAGTCTTATGCGAGCTGCGATTTGGATGTATGAGGGACCAGAATCTGGGTTTATTGGGCCCAAGGGCCCCGTACCATGCTGTTTCTGAAGTCGGGTGGAAGGATCAACATTGGAAAGGCGGAGCTTTATTCCCGAAGGCATGTCTAAGCAATCAAGAGAAATCAAATTCATAACAGACTTGGATGTCCACCAAACAATCCGCTTTTCCAACGACCAAATCTACGTAAAGGGCGCCTGATACCCTCGAGCCAAAAGAAGAAACCGTATGCCGCCGTATCATCAAGACTCGTTCAGCAAAGCGACAGAGCGTGTGACACGCTCAATCACATTGTCAAGCAAGTCGATCTCTGCCACAGCAGAGTCGGTCTTGTCCTCCGCCAGCTCATTGCCCGGCTGCATGGCCGTCCTGAAGCGCTTGCTTGCGTCTCGCAGTGGCTGCAAGAAGCTCCCGGCGACATCATTGTCTTTCCACAGGTCTTGAATCTCTAGAGAGCTGTGCAAGTGTTTGGCACTCAGGAGAAGATAGAGCAGGTTGAGTGAAGAGAGGTAGAAAGATAGGTTGGCTCCGAAAGTTGCGTAAGCTTCCTCGATGGGTGGTGTGAGGATGTCTGCGCTCACGGAAGGGAACAGGAAAGGCGCGAGAGAGTCCAACGCGAGTGGTGTCGCAAACATCGACTTCGAAGGCGGCGAGGCTTCCGCTTCGTGTCCTGGCATGGGTGTTGGTGGGTTTGCCTCGATTGTCTCGCCCTTGATCCAGCCTACTGCTGAGACCTTGAGGTTCTCGAACGGACAATGCTCGAGCGTGTCGCGGATGAAAGACAGGCGGACGCTCTCGTCTGGGTGTGATCGAAGAACTGTCGACGTCAGGTAGTGCGCATGTCCGCGCAAGTTTGGACTCGGGCAGTTGGACGAGAGAAGAGAGATCAGCTGCAGGTAGGTGTTGAAGTCTTCATCGGATTGCGGCTCGCCAATGTTGTCTTGCTCGAGACAGATCAGACCAAGTGCAATTGCACCATCGATCAGGGCATACGGCTCTGTGCCGAGTGTGCCTGTCCCTGAGGCTGGTGAGGAAAGACAGTGCTTCACTAGTTCGTGATGGTCAGGGAAGATGGCGAACGGTGGCGGCGTCTCTGCTGGACGCGATTCATGCAAGTACATGGATGACTGGCGTGCGGTGTACAGAAGAAGGGATCCCACGCGCGAGAGTGGTATGTCAGCAGCAGATGCAGGAGGGTCATCTTCGATTCCAAGACTTGAGGGAACGGACTCTACCACCACTGAGGCCGCGAGAAGGTCAACGTCCCTCAAGAACAAATCGTGGGCGAGAGAGACTAGCTGTCCAACTGCGTCGATACGGCGAGCAAGTCTCTGCTCGGTGGTGAACTGCTCGGTAATACTGGCCCTGTTCGGTGGCACGCGTCCCGGGTTCAGCTTCTCGGACAGCCGAGAGCTCCAGGCCATGCCCGGTACGTCGTCGGCGTCTGGCAGATTTAGAAGATACTCTTCAAACACATGAGTGATGAAGGATTGCAAAAGCCTATTTTGCATTTCCGTCTCCTCTGGGCCTGTGTCTTGCGCCACAACACCTTCCGGGTCGGCTGCTCCCTGTGAAGGCGCGACGAGGCTGGGATGATCCGCCACACCAATACTCTGCAACATGCCGCTGCTCTTCCGTGATGGCAACGCTGGTCGCCGGATGCCGGTGATGGACTTGATAGTCTGCACGATGGAAAGCACCATCTCCTCCCTGTGACTAACGGCTCCGGAGAAACTTGCCAGGATTGCCTGCAAAGTTGTACTCAGGAATCTTGAAGGATACTTTGTCTTGATTCTATTTTGTAGAGTGGCGAGCATGGAGAGTAGCGCAGTGAATTGATTGACAGGAAGTGGTAAAGGTGGCGGCATTTCAGCTGCCTGTGAGCTGCCCACTTTGTCCTTGCCGTCAGCAGTCGGTGCTGTCTTGTGGCTACTGGCACCAGTGACGGCATCCTCTTCGTCTTCGTTTGGCTCATCAAGAGCCTCGTAGTCGATCAGGCGAAGAGACTCGGTGACTTTCAGGATAACCTCTCGCGGATTGCCCAGACGTGCAATGTCCTGCAAGCATTGTGTAGATTGAGGGAGCAAAGGCACGAGGAGATGGACAAGGTCCCAGCCAATGTTGGTGGTCAACTTCTCGTCCTGCAAAACCTTGTGTAGAATGGGCAGCGTGTCCTCGCTGAGGTAGTGTTCGACGATGGTCAGGTAGCTGATGTAGTCCGTCTGCGGTGGCAGGGCTGTAATCAGCGGACTCTCGCTTTCCGTCGTCGCCATATTGATGGGCTGGTCTGGGAGGTGTTTGAAGGACAACAGATCGGCAAAGGGATGATCCAAGTATATGTATACTATTGCGCAACCGGTGTTCGAGAAGCTTGTTTGCCCCACCACAGGCGTGACGTCCACACGGGTTCCAGTTCCAAGGGTTCCAGCCACCCAAGTTCAACTCAGCTGCGGTGGATTGAACGGTGACGATGGTGAATAGAAAGTCTTGATGACTCTAGAGCATTATTATCATGCGCATCTACCAGTGAAGTAGGTCGAAACAGCCCTTTGTTACGTCGTGGGTGAAAGTGTCGCGAAGAAGGTGAATAAAGCTGAAGAGTGAAGTTACACTAGGTAGGGTCGAGTAGCTTCACCAAATCAAACGCTTTTGCGACAATCGCAACAACAAATTCCATCACTCACCACACCAACAACAATCATGTTGCCCGATTTCGCCGCCTCGAGTACCAGTCGGCCAGATACCCAAGAAACGGCCGCCTATGCCGCCTCACAACCTCTCTTCGACGTCCTCCGAGGCGCCATCTCGCGCCTCGACGACCAGAAAGTCCACCTCACTGGCGCAAAGGACACCGTCCAACACATTCACGTCAAGATCCGTCAAGAACATATCGAGAACAACGGCACGCTACCGGCCGACTACAAAGATGCCCTGATCTCCGCCTGGAAAAGCACCACCGAATCTTACGTGCGCATCTTCGAACAGCTATGCGAATTGACGGGTCCAGACCCGGCCGCTGGGCGACAGGCAGAGGCAAGCTACACAGGCTTTCAGAAGCTACTCTACACGGCGGAAGCGGCGAGGACGGTCGCATTCGAGCAAGATGAGGAGATCACACAGGCGAAGCGAAAGGCAGAGGGAAGCAGTGAGAGCGAATCTGCCGAATCCTCAAAAGCTACCACACCGAACAAGAAGTCAAAGCAGACTCCTACAGAAGTCGCGTCGACCAAGCGTACAGCTGAGCCTAGTCCATCGCAAGCTGTTCAGAGGCCGGTGAAGAGGCAGCGTACGACCGAAGATACGAGCACACCTGAAGAAAAGCCGACGAGCCAGGCAAGTGAGCCGCCCACGATCAACACAGTACAGCGCCTCAAGCCCAAGCAAGTGCGCAAAGAGAGGAAACGACGCAACCAGCAGCGTCAGCAGGAAGAGGTCCAGCAACAATCAGCAGCAATGCCACCACCCACAGTTCCCGACCAACCAAAGCAACAACCCGTCGCCGAGGCCCAATACCAGGACGTCAACGCCGAAGTCGACGCCCGACTGCGCGCAAAAGAGGAGGCCAAAAAGGCCAAGAAGGAGGCTAAGAAGCGCAAGCGCGACAGCTCGGCATCACACATCATCGAGGCAGAGCCGGGCGCTGAGAGGGAGGCTACAGAAGCGAAGGCCAAGGCGCTGGCTCAGAAGCCGGCGAAGAAGCGATCCAAGAGCGAGAACGGAGACGCTGTTCGTGCGGATGCAGTCAAGAGTCAGCCTCAGAAGGGGAAGCGTGGGAACGAAGATGCAAATGGGCAAGATGCGGAGGAGGAAGCTGTAGGAGCGCGGCGTAGCAAAAGGACGAAGACGAAGAGGTAGTAGTGTGTGATAGTGTTGGACTAGTCGTGTCGGAGCTGTGTGGAATAGCACTACAGGATACTTGTACCCTCAACCCGGAATGTCCAGGCGGGATCGGACCGGAATACTTTAATGAACATGGTACGGCTCTTCTCTTAGTCACGTCAAAATGAAGGCTATCGAAGGGTTGATGCTGTTACAATATTTACATGCCTTGTGAACTTACTATAGCATTTTCCGATTGAATCTGTACAAATGAAGAAACACAGAGTGGGAGAACTACACATCACCGGGCGACGAAATGTATGAGAACCTCAACACTGATTCAAGCTTTTCATACCACTAGCCGACTTCCTTACTTGCTCAAAACGATGTAGAACCTTGACGGTTTTGCGATGTCTGCATGCATTGCGACCTTGCTGTAGCGTTCGTTCATTCTTCCGTGCAGCTTACAAAAGATCAAGGAAAGGAAAGTACAAGAGCCATGCCGCTCGACAAGAAACCCCTCAACAACAATGCAGTTCCCAAGTAAAGCCGTGCAAGTCTGTTTCAGGCCAACCCTGCTGAGAGCGATATGGGAGCTTAGTGAACTTGTTGTCGCGTTGTTCGTTCGCATCTGCAAAAATCAAAATGTCGAAAGTACTCAAAATGGGACACTGCTTGTCATAGAAACCGGCAAGAATCGCCACAGCAATTCAATTGTTCCATGACACCGTCCTTACTGCATCCCTCAGAGCCTCTTACATGCAGTTCCACTCCACTCATAAACCAGTGTGAGCAACTGTTTCTCAGTCATCTGAAATGTCGATAGTCTCAAGCTTCCAAGCTGCACTCCTGAGGTCACTTTTTTGCAGCGATTGCTCGATGTGCTCGAAGAGTATCTTGGCGAAAATCGATGGAACAGCATTACCTATCTGCTTCTTGATCTGCGTGGAACTTTTCCCAGAGAAGCGGTGTGTAGGCAAGAAGCCCGCGAGCGCGGCGAGCTCAAACAAGGTGAAAGTTCTGCCCCCGTCCGGGTGCAGATTGGCAGCACCACCGTCGCAAGTAATGCATGCCTTCAAAGGCTCGTGGCGATCGTATCCTTCTTCTTTCCTCGATGTGAAGTGACGGAGGTTCGGAGGCACATACACGCCGCGAATCCTCTCGAGAACGTCGTGGACTGTCACAAAGGGCAGCATTCCGGGACCGATGCCAAGCTTAGGATCCGCATGGGTAGGCTTCGGGAACGATGGCAAGATCTCACCCGGGCAAGCGGCAATGATGATCAGCCTCTTTCGGGCATGGACGTTGCCGTACTCTGCCAGATTGCAGATCTTCCAGCGGATGCTGTATCCAGCATCTGTGATCTGACGGATCAAAGCACGAAAGTGGCCACCGCCTCTGTGGGTGACTATGCCAGAAGTCTGCTCCAGGGTTACTATGCGCGGCCTGCATCTCTCCAGGATGGGAGCAATAGAGTACAATGCACCGATGTTCTTGTCATGATTCGGTCCCTCTTTAGTGTAGACAGACGAATGTGGCTGACAGGGGTACGAGATGTGCAGGACATCAACTTTCTCGTAGTTGGGTCTCAGCTCGTTAGTGCAGAAGTCGAAAATCTCCTTCTGGAGAACTTTGGTATTGATGTCCCGAAAATTGAGGCGCAATGTCCTGCAAGCATGCAGGCATTCGTCGAGAACAAAATTGGTCTGCCAGCCCATTTGTTGGGCGCCGCTCGCCATTCCACCTGCGCCTGTACAGATGTCTGCAAAGGTGCGAGTGCGGCTCGAGGAGGTACTCCTAGGCCTACGGCGCTTCTGGTTTTGTGGTGTGGCCGAGGCTGAGCGGCGGCTACGAGTACCCTCGCCGGTAGTATGCATGGACGCGATGGTGTGAGTCCACTGCTCGATCGTGGCGCGTGTCTTTCCTTTCGAAACATTGACGTGCTTGACGGTTTCAGTAGTTTTGCGCCTGATGACTTGCACATCATCTTCGAATTCGCCGGTGAGGTCGATTGGGCTGTCAGCGCTCATAGTGTCGTACGATCGCTTATTGGGGGACAACTCTTGCTCATCCACAAGGTTCACGACACCCGGCTCATCCTCCTGGACAGTCTCATCTTGAGTGTAAGATTGCCCTGCTTCCGATTTGTCGCTCAGGAATTTCTTGAGAAGGCAGACTTCGGAAGCGCGGGCAAGGTCGTCGCAGTCGGCCTCGCTTAAAGGCATGATGCTTCCCGCGGTGACTTTTTTGCCGGAGTTGATCGTCTCCTCGGTGTATCTCAATCGGCAGACAAGCTGAGCGTGCTCTTTGATATCTGACTGGGAATTTGGCGTGTAGTCCGGGTGGTCGTATACGGGGCGTTCGTATACGCTCTGTGCAGGGAACTTCTGGTTGGTGAAGATGATTCTGCGCTTACGGACTGCTTCAGACAAAGGTCGAATGACGCGACAGTCCGACAGTTTTGGGTCCACGCCTGCAGTAGGTGCGCACAGCATCAGGCAGACTTCATTGGCTCTGTTCCTCGAGAGCTTACCATTCAATTCTCTCGTGCGCCCAAGGTGGTTGCCGCCTATTTCGATCGAACCTGTAGACGCGTTTTCGAAGATGCGAACGTGGGACATGAAAGTCCCGTCGTTCATTACGAGGCTTTCGCCAGGCAGTACGTCCTCGTCGTGCAGCTTCGCAGAATCAAGCGTGATGCGTCCAAAAGGTATTTCACCTGCGTTGTGTGTCTCCTCGGGCGTAACATCGCGAATGGTTTCGGGGCCTTCATCCTCGTCGTCGATGCCGGTCAGATCGATCTGAAATGCTTCGAAGTCGTTCTCGTCGTTTTCAAGCTTGTACTGCATCACCCCTTGTGCGGCCTCAGCCGTTGCTGAGCGAGGCTCCGTCATGTTTGAGTGGTATCACAGCGGATTCGAGCGATATTGTGTGGTTTGAGGGAAATGCTGTGGGTGGTGATACCTAGGAAAGAGTGTGCTCGGAGTGATGAGCAGAGCTTCTGGTCTGTCTGTTTGCGATGACGGTAGCGGACGACGCTAGAGGTTGCCGCGTGACCTTTTTGTGTAACACCCGCGAAAGAGATTGCGTGCAGTAAAAGCAAACGGACGACCAAAGAAAATGCAAGAGAACAGAGAAATGAGAGTAAGACTTCACCTTGAAGTACTAGCAACATATGAGGTCATCTTGCGATGGCGGTCCCAGAGTACTTCATGTTGCTAAGGGAAGCGGTGAAGTGAGGTTGATTTGGAGTGGAGTGTGGATGAAGTGAGTGAAGTGAGGTTGGCGGGTAGGTGCTGCTGTGCTGAACCTCATTATCGCCCAATTAGGCAGGTCTACATGGATGATGCATGTGAGTGAAGACCTCCAGATCTGTCAGTCCGTTTGCGCTTCATTTGCATGGCCTTCATTTGACTCATTCGAGACTCATTGCAGTGAGAGGTCGCGTTTGTTCACGGCGCATGAAAGCGTCTGTGAGTCCTCGACCAGGCGCCGCGGGGACACGTCCGCCTCAGATCATCAACTGTCGTCATGGATGGCATTGTATGATAGTCGTGTACACAATTGGTTGACAACGTATACAGTATTGTTTGCAATGATGGGCTGTAGGGACAACCTGAAGTGATGTTGAGAGTGAATTTGGCCCCGCCGATTTCGGGCGCAACGGGTCCATCCCGTGTGCCGAAGAAACTAACTTAAAAAGAAAACCATCAGACAGCAAATTCATCCAGGAGGGCTACCTAAATGTAGTCAACAAGATACATTTGTGGCCTTGCTGCCTATAGCCAAAACACTTCCTCCCAAACGGACCATATTTACCGCGCAAGCGCAGACTCTGTTGCTTTCGACGCGGCCAACCGAAGCTTCCGACGAATTTTTTTCTGGATCACCGTGAACGGTTAATAAAAAAAACACGTCAGACGGCACATCAACATGTGTGGTATTATTGCAGTTATTCTCGCTGCGTCTGATCAGGACGCGGCCCCCGAGATACACCAGGGTACGCTTTGTAGAACATGAAATGTACTGTCTGTAGCCACCTACTGACACTAGCAAGCTCTGTACTACCTCCAGCACCGTGGACAAGATGCTTGCGGTATCGCCACCTGCTCTCGCGGCGGCAAGATCATGCAGTGCAAAGGCAATGGACTCGCAGCCAAGGTCTTCCACAACGGCGAGCGCGTGAGCGACCTTCCTGGTTCCATGGGTCTTGGCCACCTCAGATACCCGACTGCTGGCAGCAGCGCAAACGCTGAGGCGCAACCGTTCTACGTCAACTCTCCTTACGGTATCTCTTTCACTCACAACGGCAACCTCATCAACGCGCCGAAGCTCAGGCGCTACCTGGACCAGGAGGCGCATCGCCACATCAACACAGAGAGCGACAGCGAGCTCATGTTGAACGTCTTCGCTGACGAGCTCAACGAGACTGGCAAGGCTCGTGTCAACCCATCCGACTGCTTCACTGCGCTCGAACGTATGTACAAGAAGTGTGAGGGTGGCTGGGCCTGTACTGCCATGCTTGCCGGTTTCGGCTTGATCGGTTTCCGTGACCCCTACGGTATCCGTCCCATGGTCATCGGAGAGCGTCCCTCCGACGGTGTCGAGGGCGGCATGGACTACATGATGGCCTCTGAATCGGTTGCGTTGAGCCAAAATGGCTACGGCAACATCAAGGACATCCTCCCTGGTCAGGCTGTCATCATCGAGAAGGGCAAGACACCCGTCTACCAGCAAGTTTCGCCTCAAATGGGATACGCGCCCGACATCTTCGAGTTCGTCTACTTTGCTCGTCCGGAGAGCATTATCGATGGTATTTCCGTCTACCGCAGCCGTCAGCTCATGGGCTACCGCCTGGCAGAGACCATCAAGAACCAGCTTACTCCCGCCGAGCTCGACGAAATTGACTGCGTTATCCCGATTCCCGAAACCTCGCTCGTATCCGCGTACGCTGTTTCAAAACACCTCAAGAAGCCCTACTGCCAGGGCTTTGTCAAGAACCGTTACATTTTCCGCACGTTCATCATGCCCTCGCAGGCGGCTCGTCAGCGTGGTGTGCGCGCAAAGCTCAACGCCGTTCCTGTTGAATTCAAGGACAAGAATGTCCTTCTTGTCGACGACAGCATCGTGCGTGGCACCACCAGCCGCGAAATTGTCAACATGGCCCGCGAGGCTGGCGCCAAAAAGGTCTTCTTCTCGAGCTGCGCACCTCCCATCACAAACGCGCACATCTACGGAATCGACCTCGCCAGCCCAGAAGAGCTTATCGCGCACAACCGTGACTCGGCCGCCATTGCGCAGGCAATCGGTGCTGAGGCCGTCGTCTACCAGTCTCTGTCCGACCTCGAGCAGTCCTGCGCCCAGGACAGCCCGCGCGACCCCAAGACCCAACGCTTCGAAGTCGGTGTCTTCTGCGGAAAATACGTGACTCCTGTCGGCGAGGAGTACTTCAAGCACATGGAGCAGATGCGTGGCGAGGCCAAGAAGCTTAAGGTGCTTGATGGCGCGCGCCAGGCTGTGCGCTTTGGTGTTGCCGGCGCCGAGCAGGTTCGCATGGCCGCCAACGGCGTCGATGTCACCGAGGAGGGCGAGGTCGTTGCCGCTGGCGATGGTTCAGACCACAAGGTGAGGTCAGTTGGCGCTGCGCCACCTCAACTGCAAACCAGGGACAGCCAGGACCCGTCCATGCACAACTTCAACGACTACGGAGCTGCTTAGGAAATGATGACGAGATTACGTGAGAAGTGAGAGAGGATATCTGAAAACGCGGTAACTGGGTTTGTGGCGTTCTTCTAGATTGATCGGCAGAATGATCCCAAGATCGTTCTTTTTCCCTTGGAGGTTTGGAGGTTTGAATACACAACGGTAGACTCCTAGTGGGGCGGTGGTAGTTTCTTTTCACACACCTTGTTGAATCTAGATCATATAGATCAGGTGTTTTGTAAACCGAACGTTTTGTCACAACGTCAACCCAAGGTCGTCTGCGGGAACAATCGCACTGCCAACCAATGGTCACATCACGAAGTCACTCGACGATACCCACCCATCAATATGCACTGTTCTCATTCTTACAGTTGCAGTCACTGCGACCGATCTACCACAAGAACGATCACCACGCCCACTTGGCAGAACATTCCCATTTATCACAACGGACACATTACATCGAACAGTGAAGCCTATCCCACCGAGCGAGGTAGCCCTGTAATCATACCGCCGTCACCTGTGATCAATTTTGGTGTGCGATGTCTAGAGAATTAGAGATCATCTTATCTCTCTAGAGGATTGATGTTCTCCGAGTTGCCGGCGGCGTGACTATCGGATCGATATACTTTCAACGGGATGATGAGTGTGCCTACATGATGGGTGGCATTTGTACTCCTAACATATTCACTTGTATATGTAGGGAGTCATACAGTGTCAGGGTTAGGGTTGGGGTAAGTGTTCATCGCATATGATCGGTTCACGGGATCGTTTTGGCGAACCAGTGCAATCTAGTGGAATGGGCTGTCTCTCTATGTCAAGCTGCGCTGTTCCCAATGTTCGCAACACCTTGAGACAGCTACGATCGAATAAGTAAGCGTGTTTCCAATTTCATGAAGACAAAGCTTGATGGATGGCAAAGCTTGTTTCCCAGATTCAACCACCGTCTGATGCCTCACACTGCTTTTTTCCAAACCGCTCCGAAGGTCCCATAATGATGCTCCATGGTATTGAATCGCCTGAGATACAGGTTCGACGTTGCTCGGAGCCTTCCGTCGTGATGTTGTCGGTCACTGAGCAATTGTATTTGGTAGGTTATATAGAATTTGAATTGAAAAATGGCATCAAAGGCGTTGTAGCAAAGTGGTTAATGCGATTGACTAGAAATCAATTCCCTTCGGGGGCGTAGGTTCGAGTCCTGCCAACGTCGAGAGGATTATTCTTTTGCTGTTGTGTTGGGGATGTGATCTGGAATTGCTGTCGTCACTTCTTGGAGTGAAGATTTAATTTTCCGATTTTCCGACAATTCCCAGCGGGGGGGAGAGTAGGTAGCGTCGAGAATCCTTCGTTGCCCACCTGGGCACGAAGGGCACCATGATAGGCAACTTGTATGACACGTATCATTCCTGTTCTGTCACCAAACTCGTCAGTTCGCCGAGAAGGTGATTTTGTCAATCCCCAGTAACACGGAAGCTTCGTGTAGTCTTTCCCGCATGCTCGCAACCTTTGGACTCTAGCTTGCAACGTTTCCCGGCCCGATCACGAGCACGAGGCTGAGAAAAGTAACGTCCAGGATGATTTGCATGGTACGTTTGCTTAGCCCAGTGATGGATGTGACTGTCGCGTATACTGTACGTATACGGCGGCCAGCTCATCTCCATGATTGGAGCCATGTCGGAATGGGATTGTCCATCATCCACTGAGGAGGACAGTATTGCCCAGTGCCCAGGACCGGAAGTCGGGACACTCGCTTGAGCCACAATGCGATTGATCCGATCCAAAGGCTTCCCCAGGCAAAGAATGATCCTCCGACGCTCGGATCCGGGGAAGCCGGTCCAAGACAAATGGGCCAGAGATGGAAGTCTATCAGGAAGCTCGAGCTCCATGCATGCGGAAAGCAGGAAAATCAAGCTTCACGGGACGATCGTAGATAAATGAAAGTCGCCGCGGCCTTGGTAACAATGAGAGGGGGCCGTACCTGCAGAGCAGAAGCGAGCAGAAGCGATTTGACACCTTTCCGAGCATGTGCTCAGCCGTGCATTGCATCGAGAAGTGCAGTCGAGGTGTCACGATAAGGGGGAAGCGCAGTTGATGACGCCGTGTAATCCGGAAGCACTATGTGTATTGCCCTGCAAAGTGAGGTGAGAACGGTGGCGCCATGATGCGGCAGTTCCTTTGTTTCCTTGGCCCCACTTTGGGCATATGTGGCTGGGGACAGCTCAGAGATGGCTGGTTAGGCGCTGATTTGCAGACAGCGCATGCGTAGTAGTCTGTGGAAGCGAATGTAATTAATGGCCGGTAGAAGCAGGGCTTACTGAGCGAGAATACCGGTTTCTTATTTTTGGGCGACGGTCGAGATTGTTGTGCGATTCATGTGTTTTGTGGAATGTTGGGGATTCGAGTGGAGGAAACGATACGCTTGCCTGTGCTTCAACTGATCTGATCCATCGACAATTCCAGGGAAATGCTTTGCGTAGACGGCCACTGCACCGCTGATGTGTTCATGGACGCGCATACCGTACTTGACAGGGTACACTATCTCGCTCGCATGAATGGCCGCGCGAATGCGGCCTGGTACTCAGTAAATATACCTTTAGTTAGGTTCCGCAGCCGCTGGGCGCGAGTTAGCGCCCGAGGGACATGAAGCCAGAGCCATTCATTCCACATGCCGCGCCGTTGTGGTTTGTCGACTCTTGAATAACTACTTACCCTTTAGCACTTGCTCACCGAACCATTCTGACTTCCGATCACTCTCATGTCTCGGAAGCCTTTTGCCCTCTGCCAATACTTTTCAACAACGTGATCTCACCCGCGGACAGAGATGTGACATGCCTTCCTAAACTGGCCTGCTGCAAGGAACGAAAGCCGTTCTACCTTACCTTACACTACCTACTGTCTTTGACAGACGGCCTTGACGAACCGACTCAACCTTCAATTTTCCTGCAAACACCTATACCACACTCCATTCACTGCCCACACGAGACTATTGAACAGTCAACACCACTTCCGGGCGTTCCTATCAGACACAACTGATAGCGAGCTTCCGACACTCGCCGTGGACCCAACCTTCGGACTCCCACCCGTCCTACCTCGTTTGTAAAAGACCGACCACACATACACATCGCTATGATCACGCGGCTGCAGCCAGCAATGCTGGCTCTTTTTGCCTGCCTTGCATATCTGCGTCTAGCGCTTGCGGAGGACACACGGTTGATCACCTACCAGGGCGATGATGGAGAAACTCTGTACCTTGCGGACAACAGGAGACCTGCCCTGTACACTGGGAACTTTGGAGATTGTATGGGCGGTAGTGTGATCAATGTCACCCGCTTCGATGCCGCATACTACAAGGACAACATGACTGTGCAATTCCACCTTGCTGGAAATTCGAACTTGCGCAACGAGGCTTTGATGATGTACATTGGAGTCTACGCATATGGAGAGAGCAGGTTTGACCTCACCTTCAACCCTTGCAACGCCAATATTGCGAGGTAAGACAGCCCTTCTTTCTATATCTCAGGGCGTCGAGCAGCCATACTGATCTTCACAGTTTGTGTCCAGCAAACAGCAGCGTTCCAATCACAGCCAGCGGTATCATTCCGATCAGTCAAGAGGATGTCGCCAACATTCCTGCCATTGCTCTTTCGATCCCGGATTTCGAGGGCGAAGCTATCCTTCGTATATTCTCCAACAGCACCGAAAGCGAGATTGGCTGCTATAGTGCAGTTGTGACCAACGGTGCAACATTCTCTCAGCCAAAAGCTGTAGGCTCAATCCTGGGCATCTTCACATTCATCGCGATGCTGGCTTCTTTCGCGACAGCAATCTACGGCGAGGCTGTTCCGACCATGCGACTTCACTATGCCCACTCCCTTTCAGTAGGTGTAGTGTTTGCTGTCTTCCAGCACATATTTTTTACTGGAGCGCTATCTATGAACTGGCCTTCTGTACTCGTTGCATGGTGGAGTAACTTCGCATGGGCTGGTGGGATGATTCGCACCGACACTATGCAACGGAGCATCGACCACCTGATCGGCAACAACCTTGGCAATACCTCTTCCGTCGGCGCAGCAGCCACTGGCACTGCCAATGAGGACCTAGGTGGCGGCTATGACATTAGCCAAATCTACAAACGAGCTTTAGGATTTGGAGTGAAGCGTGCTTCCAGCTTGGCTTCCAACCACCCACTCATGCGAGACATCGCCTCGGAGATCTACCAGCGAGATTATTCCCTGGTACTCAAGCGAGACGTCGTGCGAACAGCGGCAGTCAATGCGCTCCTGCGCCGTCAAGAGGATTTGGCTGACTCCGCTGATGGTTTCATGTGGTACGGCCACCCGGTTGCGGCTGGCTTACCATTACCTGGCAACTTTTCTGGATTCGCTGGCACGCTCGCTCAAGAGCAAATCCGTGCGAGCAATGCATTCATGACCGGCTTCCTCTGGTTCATCATTCTGATTGTCCTCGTTGTTGCTGCGACAATGGCTTTCAAGTGGATTCTTGAGGGTCTCGTCCGTTTCAAGGTGCTCAAGCAGGACCGCCTGGCCTTCTTCCGCCAACACTGGCTTGGCTACAGTGCGAATGTTGCTTTGAGAACGTGCTTCATTGCCTGGTTCATGATAATGTTCCTCGCCATCTTCCAATTCACCTATGGATCCTCCGGTGGTGTCAAAGCCGTTGCAGCCATTGTCTTCCTGATATTCCTTGTTGGTCTTCCTGGTATCGCGGCGTACGCTTGCTGGTATAAGATACGACGAGACAATAGCAGCACCGAGCGAATTGAGCTCAAACGCAGCAAACTCTTCGGTAAGATTCCCTGGTTCACTATTTCCAAGGTGAACAGTGGAGCTGCACATCAGCCGGAGCAACAGCAAGAGCTACAGCAAGACCAGACGGTGGCTTCGGACGATAAGACTCAAAGCACACCTTTCTGGAAGAGAGTAAACTCACATTACAGCATCACCACTGGAAGCGAAGCCAGGAGTAATGTTCATGACGACGAAGACTACACCATGAAATTTGGGTGGCTCGCCGCTCGCTTCAGGCGGACACGCTGGTGGTTTTTCGTGTTCTGGCTATTGTACGAGTTCATCCGAGCCTGCTTCTACGGCGGTGCTTCAGGGCAACCGCTCACACAGGTTTTCGGCTTGCTCGTAGTCGAGATTCTGGCCTTCGCATTCGTCATCTGGGCTCGCCCCTTCGAGGGCATGCGCCTCAACATCCTTGTGGTGTACTGCCTTGGTTTCAGCAAAGTCGCAAGCGTTGCCCTCAGTGCAGCATTCGACATCCGCTTCAACCTCGAGCGCATCACTACGACAGTCATTGGAGTCGTCATCATCGTCATCCAAGGTATACTGGTAATCATCACGCTGATCGCTATCGTGGTCAGCGTCATCTCGAGCTACATGTCAGTTTCTCGCAATCAGGAAGAGTTCCGCCCACGTAAGTGGCATGGTATGCGCGAAAAATATTTCAACCATCTTGACCGTACAGTCAACGATTTGCCAAGGGAACCCAAAGCCAAACCTGTTCCAGAGCCCGAGCCCGAAGAGAAGGATCCTTACTTTGAAGTCAGAGCCATGCGCAGACTTGGGAAGATCGAAGATGACGACCCCGACCCTGTCAACTTGGAGGAGTCCCAGGCTCACAATCCGGCTCATTCGACTGCAAGCATCAAAGACAACACGGAATCGTCTCTTCCGCTCATGGGCGAAGGCCGGGCTGGCACAGCATCGCCCGCTCGACGCAGCCGTGCAACCAGCAACGCGAGCATGAGCCAGAGCAACCTTCCTTATGGTGCACGAGCACACCGCCCTTCATGGAGTCAGCGTGACTTCTCCACCTACTCGCACAACCCGGAAGCGGACGACACGTTCACGCCTGTCGACATGTCTCGGACCATGCCCGAAGACAGCACCATCTCCCCGCCCAGATCCGCGGCGCCGAGTCGCACACCGTCTCGCGGCGCCACCCAACTCCGCTCTCAAGCCTCTAACGAATCCATGTGTGTCGGAGGCGATGTCAGCTCGCGCGATGTTATTGGCAAAGTGCCGGCGCCCAGCATGCGCCCTCGCGCAGGCACTTGGAATTCTAGGCACAGCGCTCGCAATTCGATGAGCAATGGCGAGAATTTCTTTGACGCCACGGAGAGCTCGCTGTCTGCTAGTAATGCTGGCGGTCACTGGGCGTCTTCTGGTGCGAAGATGCCTTTGACACCGGCGCAAGAAGCCGAGGAGTACATGCCTCGAGGGTTTGTGTCAAGTCAGAACGACACGACCAAATGATTGACTGCCGCGTTTCTTTTTCGTTTCTTTTCTGTTTTGCATTTAGGGGTGTTACGGCGCACGGAATGGAAGGCACTGGCGTTTACAGGCGGGCTCGACACCGAGACCTCTCTTTCTTGGCAAATGCTTTGGGACACTCAAACACTCAAGATTATGATATGATGAATTGAACGGACCTTTTCCTTAGGGAAGCTTGCTAGTTACCCCGAAGAGTATCACAACTTTCCCTTCGCCTGTTTGCTTCCCTTCATCGCGCAGTCAGTGATGATACACTGTATCTGGCAAACGACTTTGGTGCGTATGGGCAAAGAATGTTCAGTTCAAACAGGAAGCAAGCTTATGCTTACGCGTATTTCTTGTCACGGGAATACATCATATCACGTCGCCTTTGGATGATTTTGAGACCTTTCGGCTACTTCATTCTCCAGCTGCTCGGAATCAACATCGTGGCTCTCCTGACAGATTCTCTGGAAACAGCGAGTCCGTATCCCATCCGCGAAGCATTTGCGAGGGGGACTAGTCCTTGCGTCGCCCGGATGTAGGCGTCCTACCCTACCTTGATGTATTAACCTGCCCTATTTGGCAGTGTTTCAGTTCTATATCCGACCTCCGATCGTTTCGAAACATGCCCCCAGTGGAGCCAAGCGCCTACAGAGACGAGTTTGTCGATGTAGGCATGCATCAGCACTTCGCTTTGGTCCTACAAGGCTTTGCCATAGCACTACGCGACTCGGTTCCTATCTTACCCTAAGCGCTTCGCCATCCTCACAACTCAGTATCAGTTGCTGGCGTAAAGATGTCGACACACTCCGTCTCTAGTAGTGGACCCTTCGGTGGAAGATCACAAGATACATACATTTATAGGCAGACTTACTAAATCTTGCCGACCTTCAGCTTTCTCAGGGCACCCTCTGCCCTAGATCTTCTCGCTCTCAAGCGAAATCAATGCACATCAGGACTATGGACTCTGGAGCTGGCCCTGACAGGCTTCTGTGGACCACAAGGGATATCGAGTACAAATGCAGACGATACCCTAGGTAATAGACTGGAGTATATTCATCAACTCACTCAGTCACTCTTTCTTAATTTCCTTCTTGAATCACCGCCTATCACGTTTCAAAAATGCCCTCCATCGCTGCGCTGGGCGTAGCATTCGTCGCCGTCATCGCCACAGTCGCCTCCGCCCAAAAAGTCTCCGGCAAACCTGAGGGTTATGGCTCCAAGGCCACTGGTGGCGTCAACGGGAAAACCGTAACACCGACCACCACCGACGAGCTGAAGGCCTACCTGGAATCATCCGACCCTCTCACAGTGGTCCTATCGCAAACGTTCGACTTCAGAGGAACTGAAGGCCGCACCGAAGAAACTGGCTGCGCTCCCTTCGGCACCGGTCCCAGCTGTCAACTCGCAATTGACATGAACGGTTGGTGCGGCAGTAACCCGAGTGCTACTGTCAGCTACGACAATGCTGCTATCAAGCCGATTGAGGTCAAGAGTGACAAGACTATCATCGGCGTGGGCCAGAGCGGCGTCATCCTCGGCAAAGGTCTGCGTCTTTCTGGTGGTGCGGACAACGTTATCATCCAGAATATCGAGATCAGCGAGCTCAACCCTCACTTGACTTGGGGAGGAGATGGTCAGTGATCCTTGTCCTGTTTGCCCCAAGAAGCATACCAAAACTTGATTATTCTGACATTGCTCAACCAGCCATCGCCCTCGACGGGAGCTCAAACGTCTGGATCAGCCACGTAACCACCTCCCTCGTCGGCCGCCAACACATCGTAACCGGCAACACCAAAAACACCGGCGTCACCATTTCGGATCACTTTGTCAACGGCACTACCTCCTGGTCCGCCAGCTGCAACTCTTACCACTACTGGGCCGTCTTCATGACCGGCGAGTTCGACACCATCACTTTCAAGAACAACTACATCTACCACGTAGGCGGCCGCGCTCCCAAACTGGGCGGCGGCGCAGTCGTGCACATGGCGAACACTTACTGGGATGATATTGATGGTCACGCGTTTGAAGGCGAGAATGCGTATGCTCTTGTCGAAGGGTCTGTGTTCCGGGATGTGAAGACCCCGGTCACGGCGGATAACACAGCCGCTGTGTACACGCCGGTTGCGGACGATGCCGCTTGTGAGGCTGCGTTGGGAAGGCCTTGTGTGGTCAACTCCATAGTGGGTTCGTCGGGGGAGTTTAGGGGAGTTGATGCTAGTGCTTACAGCCATGTCGGGAAGAATGCAGTGGATGTCGTGGCTGCTAGTGAGATTGAGGGGATTCCTGGCACTGCTGGTAACACTTTGTAGAATGTGTCCTTCATCGCGCGATACAAGTAATCCTGTTCGCATCAATTACATTTTGGAACCTCTATCTTTTCATGTTACATTTGCTAGGGTCATGAAGACGAGCACAACCCCATTCGTCTAGAAGCTACCTTCAGTGTTTCCTTCGCCCATGCTCCTGCTCCCCGAGCTACCAGCCTGGATAGCCCCAATGATTCCATCCATGTACCCAGCACCACTCCACTTTTGGTGCGTCAGAACATCACAGCCCTGTTCCTTCTCGCGCCTCTGCACCAAATCAACATAGGCCTTCATACCATCAGTCTTGTAAGCCTTGGCGAGCTCGTTAGTAATCGTCGCCGTGCTGTGCAGACCCGCCAGGCTGATAAGCTGCAACACGAAACCGTGCGGCGCCAAGTCCCAGATGAAGTTCTTCAAGTCTTGCTCGTTGAAGCCGTGGCCGGACCAGTTGAAGGACGGCGACAGGTTGTACACCAGCTTCTTGCCCGGGTACACTTCGCGGATCTCCTTTGCGAACCCGGCGGCTTTCTTGACGGAAGGGTCGGCGGTTTCGAGCCAGAGCAGGTCGGCGAAGGGGGCGTATTCGATCGCGCGCTTGGTGGCGGCGGACAGGCCGGCGCGGTAGTGGTAGAAGCCTTCGCGCGTTCGCGGGATGTCCCAGCTGAAGGTCACGGGGCTGCCGGCGATTTCGGCGGCGAGCTTGCGGCGCCGGTGGAGGGGTGTGTTGCGGTTCTTTTGCATTTGCGACAGGTAGGAGGCCGCGTCTTTGCCGGCGGCTTTGATGTGGGCTTCTGCGGCCTCATCGAAGGTGACGAGCTTGTGCTTCTTGACCCATGCGGCTTCGAAAGCGTCGACTTCCGCTCCGGAGGCGCCTTCCATCTCCATCATCTGGAGGGTGTCGGCGAGAGGTTCGGCTTCTTCTGTCACACCAAGGATGTACTCGTGGTCTCGGGCGTCGATGGCTGAGGAGAGTAGTTTGCCGCTCTCAGAGTCTGTGCGGGCGATCACGAGGTTCTCACATCCCATCATGTCCCATTGGAAGCGAGCGGCATTGAGGCGGTTGATGTGCTCGCCGACTGGAACGATGACTTTGCCGGCCAGGTGGCCGCACTTCTTGCCACCGTGCAGTTGGTCTTCAAAGTGCACACCCGCGGCACCGTTCTCCGCGAACAACTTTGCGAGTTTCAACACTGCGCTGAGACCGCCGTGTCCAGTGTCACCGTCTGCGACTATAGGTCGTAGGTAGTCGACGTATGGGGTTGATTTCCTCTGGTCCGCGGACAGCGATCGCCTCTGGTCGTAGTGCTTTCTGTCATGGAGTTGCTGCGCCTTGAACATGCGCTGGACCTGGTTGGGCACTGTGTTGTAAGGGTAATCGCCAAAGTCGGGAGAGACTTCGTTCGTAGTCGTCAAAACGGCCGAGCAAGCCCAACCAGAAACGTAGAGAATTTCCTGGTGAGGCGCTTGCTGGGTCATCTGCACAGGGTCGATTGCACCCACTGAGAGAAGGAAGTGTAAGCGATTCGTTCTACATGAGTATTCTGGATTTCACTCGTATACATACTGGTATGTACAGGCTTTCCTTCCTTCGCCCTCTCTTCCAGTAAGTTGAACAGTTTGCGAGCCATGAGGCTAGACGGGTAAACCTGTTGTAGAGAGCCCCTCTTGCTGACAACCGTCTCTGCACTGTATGGCCTCTTGATACCCTCATATCTTGGACTCGCCCACCAGTCTTTTACCTGCTGGACCTGAGCATTGAATATGTCATCTTCGGCTGATGCCTTCTCTTCTGTCGACAGCAACTGGAAGGAGTCGGTGGCTTGCGCCGAGGGTAAGGGTGGCTCTACGGGTGTGAGAGAGCCAGACATGTGCGCTGCCCCGTAGGATAACGGACGGATGGCTGATTGCATTGCTCTGGGCTTATAGAAGAGCCTACGCTGCTGGCGCAATGCCCTTCCGGACGATCGGAACATGGTAGGAGTCGGCGTATGAAAAACTGCGGTCTCGCGCTGTTCCTTCTTGAGTTGGTTTCGTTATTCCGCGGTTGAATATTCCAGAGAGACTCGTGAAAAAGTGCAAGAGTATAGGTAGCCAGGCGAAGGTTTGTAATATATTTGGAGCCTTCATCCGCACATGTCCGCACAGGCGTAGGTCGAAGCTCCTTACCCCAATGTCGTCTCCATATGTTTCCCCATATTATCGTTGTGCAAAGGTTTGTTGTGGTGAAACCCGACATCAGCCGTGTGATAATTCACAAACAATCGCAACATCTTGGCCCGGTACAGGGAAGCCGTAAGCCGAAGACCGAGGTCTCAGTCGCCTTGAACCGAGAAGGTGCATCACAGCAACATTGGGTGAGCTCATTATTCCCTCCGGCCCATCTCGGCCGACTGTCTTGACAAAATTGACCTCTTTAAAGTTGTTCACTTGCATTGCTCAATTTCTAGCTATCTAGTGAATTACACGGCATTGACGAGCAATCCTTCGATCATCAACTACCCCAGCTTGTCAAGCAAGGGAACCCCATACAACATCAATCGATCATGTCGTTGTCGGCCAGGACTGCAACGAGGGCTGTAAGAGCTACCAAGGTATGGCCATTGGATACGGTACAGACATTGACCATGCACTAACGAACGAAACAGCTCTCCAACACTACTCCCCTCTACCACGCCTCTCGCAGCTATGCAACAGCAGAGCCCAATCTCAAAGAGACCCTCAAGTCGGTGATCCCCGAAAAGCGCGAGCTGCTCAAAAAGGTCAAGGCCCACTCGTCAAAATCCATTGGCGAGGTCAAGATCGAGAACACTCTTGGAGGTATGCGCGGCCTCAAAGCCATGGTATGGGAAGGTTCGGTTCTTGACGCCGACGAGGGCATCCGTTTCCACGGCCGCACCATCAAGGACTGCCAGAAAGAGCTCCCCAAAGGCACGTCTGGCACCGAAATGCTGCCCGAATCCATGTTCTGGCTGCTTCTTACCGGCCAAGTCCCGACCACGAACCAGGTTCGCGGACTGAGCAAAGAGTGGGCTGCGCAGGGTCAACTCCCTGACCACGTCAACAAGATGCTTGACGGTTTCCCCAAAGACCTCCACCCCATGACACAGTTCGCATGCGCAGTCAGCGCCCTGAACTACGACTCTTCCTTTGCGAAGAAATACGAGCAGGGTCTCAACAAGGCCGACTACTGGGAGCCTACGTTCGACGACTGCATGAGCCTGCTTGCTAAGCTCCCGACTGTCGCCGCCAAGATCTACCAGAACGCCTACCGTGGAGGTGGAGCGCTGCCTGCTGAGATTGATGCGAACCAGGATTGGTCCTACAACTTCGCCGCCATGTTGGGCAAGGGTGGCAAGGAGAACGAGGGATTCCAGGACCTTCTCCGCCTCTACCTCGCCCTCCACGGTGACCACGAGGGTGGCAACGTGAGCGCACACGCAACACACTTGGTTGGCTCCGCGTTGAGCGACCCCTTCCTTTCATACTCTGCCGGTCTCCAAGGTCTCGCTGGCCCCCTCCACGGTCTTGCCGCACAGGAGGTCCTCCGCTGGATCCTGCAAATGCAAGAGCACGTCGGCACAGAGTTCTCCGAGCAAGACGTCAAAGACTACCTCTGGACAACCTTGAAGTCCGGCCGCGTGATCCCAGGTTACGGCCACGCCGTCCTGCGCAAGCCCGACCCTCGCTTCGAAGCTCTGATGGACTACGCCAAAGCGCGTCCCGAGATTGCGTCCGACCCTGTCTTCCAGCTCGTCAAGAAGAACAGCGAGATTGCGCCTAGCGTTCTCACCGAGCACGGCAAGACCAAGAACCCTTACCCCAACGTGGATTCAGCGTCTGGTGTGCTGTTCCATCACTACGGCTTCAAGGAGACCCTTTACTACACAGCCACTTTCGGTGTGAGCAGAGGTCTTGGCCCGCTTGCCCAGATGGTCTGGGATCGTGCTCTGGGTCTGCCGATTGAGAGGCCGAAGTCGATCAACCTACAGGGTCTGCTTGACGCCGCCCAGAAGTAAAGGGTGGCTTGGCAGAATTTATGGGTTCCTGTGAACGAGATTAAATAATGAAATGAATGAAAAGTCTCTGAAAATACTCCGAATTGCAGTGGACGTATCCAATTCAACTTGGCGTAATGGTCAGTAATTACAGGAAATCACCTGTGGTGCATGTCTGCCGCTCCAATGAAGTGTCGCCCAGAGGCCGTTTTGGGATGTCATAAGATACAGCTGTCTTCTTTTATAAGGTAGCTTTCGTGTGTGAAAATTTTCGTATGTCCGCTTTTGGACATGTGTAATCAACGCGTTCGCTTTGGATGCGCTCAGTCCCGGGTCTGAGAGCGCAATCGTCAGCCAGGCGAAGTTCGTTTTGCGAGTCTCTGGTTTTACTGCACCAATTTTGCAGGCTGCAGCAGCTCCGTAGAACGCCGGCTGATAATTGTTCACCGTTCGCAAGAATATGTTTCTTGCATGGTATCGTTCCCGCCATTTTGGCCAGCTCTACTCAGCCGCTTGTTGCTGCATGCCTGCCTGCCGCCGCCGACGCCACCGCCACCGCCACGTAATGCGCAATATCAACAAATTCAAGACAACAGAACCAGAACAACACTATCGCCGCGGAGGAAGAGCTTGCTAATGAAGCGGTCGCGGTTGATGGGCTTGCCTTTCTTCCCGTCCGCATTCCGGGGCACCTCGCTCCACATCTCCTTGACATTCTCCAGCACCATGTTGCAGTGGCGGTCGAAGGCCTTGACACGCGCCAGCAGCTTGCGGTTGTTGCGCGTCGAGATCAGGACCTGGGTGTGGTTGCGCACGGCCGTCTGGAGGAGCGAGAGGGGGCCCGAGGTGAATTCGTGGGTTTCGAGGACGGAGATTTCGTATTCGCTGGGTCGATTGTTAGTTATAAGGAGGCGCGTGTTGTTGGGGGTATTTGAGAGGGTATGCGACGTACGTGAGCTCGCTGCGAGGCTTGCCCAAGAGTTCTCTGCGATTTGGTTAGTTTGTGGGTTTGGGCGCATTGAGATACTGGTGATTGCGCATACTGGATCTTAGAGTCGGTGGAGGCCATGTTGTCGGTTTGCGGTGTTGAATATTGTTTGGCTTGATGCGGCCGGTTGTCGATAGGGCGTTGATGTGAAGCCAAGAATAAGAATGGACTTCAAGGTTGCTTCCCGACGGCGCTATGACGGTGGTGTCGCCGTACACGTGGTTATTTGTAGCGAATATGTGACTGAGAGCCACGCCTGTTGTCCACTAACTTAGTCAGAACAGAAGGAGGGACGGCAAAAGCCAACCCGCAACGCGCCAGCTTCGACCATCTCTAAACGCGTCGCGCTCAAGCTTGTACCAACCACTTTCACACTTCTAACTGTTTGTTCCCGTCTCACATGTCGTCCGTCCGTTCTTCCTCATACCTTTCCTCGTGATCATCCCTCTGCGTTGCATTGTCCTTTACTTGATTGCTCGCTCGCTGCAGTCACACGATCACTTCATTGATCGCCAACTGGACCTTACCGCCAATCATCGACACGCTCTTTCAGACTTTCCTCATACTATGCGGTAGCACGAACACAACTATCTGAGCCTTGGCAGCGGTTCCTCCTACAAGGACAAATCTCCCCCCACCTGGCAACCTAGTCCTCTACATCAACATCCGAGCTGCCATGGATTCACCAACAACCGAAGACGGAAGCCCGTTTGGCGATATACCTACACGGCCGATGCGTGTGAAAGTGCTTTACACCTTCGACTACGAGAACAAGACCAATTGCCTGGCACGTCTACCGGACACTCTACACATACCCGCTGTTGCAATCGACGACAACGCCCAGGTCGGCGTGATCGAGCTGCGTCAGTGCATCCAAGCCATCGTCGAAGCCTCGCCGGAGTTGCTCTCGAGGCTCACCGATGGAGATTTCACCATCTACGCATACGACTTCAGCGAGTATGAGACTCCCCTCGTCGGACAGGGCATGTTGTCGTCTGCGCTCTCTGCTTCTGCTCCCATCGTGCCGGCACACCAGAGCAAAACCATGATCACTGGACGCGTTTGCAACAACCTACCTGGAGTTTTCAGCAACGGTATCAAGGAGACCTTGGAAGTCAAGTTGAGGCTGGTGCCTGTGCCGAAGCAGGTGCAGAACGAGTATGTCAGGACTATGGAGAGTCTTCGTGGCAACAGCCCTGCCATGAGTGGAGGGTTTGACCCGAATGCATGGAATGCTTCTCTCAACCCTGGCAACAGCCAGAATACCGACTACTTTCAATTCGACATGGGAACGCCTGGAAGTCAGCACGACCAGTCATTGATTGACGACATCTTCGGCATGGGCACTGGATGCGGAGGCGGATTCAGCGGACAGCAGGCGCTCAGTGGAGTGGGAATGTCACAGACCCCATCAGGTACTCCCTCTGGCGTAAACCCCGCTTTCGCCTCCCATCCTCACAGCGCCCCAGGCAGCCGAGCTGGAAGCCCAATGATGGTTCCGGATTCCAACACCTTTAACGAGCAACTACGTCATCAGAGTTTCTCCTCTGCTCCCCCAAATTTTGGAGATCAGTCTCGGCCCGGATCACGTGCAAGCGTGCGAAGTGAATCATATGCACCCAGCCACAACCATCAACGCCAGTTATCTGGACACTCTGGAGACACTACTCAGCAAATCGAGAACTTCTACGATGAGGATGGTCAGCCTCGCAAGCGTGCGAAAGTTACTCAGGCAGACTGGCGTGGCAAGTCGTCGTTCGGTGGTAGGTCCGCTGATCTGCGGGTTACTGCCGCCACTGCTGCGTCCATGCAGATGCATCGTCCGGTGGCGACGAGACCTTTCGCCCCTGGCAGCAACCTAGAGCCTCCGCCTCGCGTTCCCACACCAACACCTCATCTTGGCCTACCAGCTAACCAGCGCCTTCGTATACCTTCGGCAATGAGCATGTTGCGACAGGCTTCCACGACAGGCTCCGATTTCATGTCAGACGCGGACCAAATGTCAGAAGCTGTAATGAGCTCGCCGGAGGACATGACACCGGAGAATAGCGTCCTCGCGGGAGAAACACCTCAGGAGTTCCCATCATCCCCGCCACTCTTCCCTGGTCTTAACGAGGCAACGCCCAGTAGTCCGGGCCTACCTACATTAGCCGCGCCGGCTATGGCAGATAGTGGTTACATGAGTGAACGGAACATGATGAGCAGTACTTATCCCAACAACATGATGACCGACGACCGAAGCCCCGAGGATTGTTACTCGACAACCGCGCAGTATCAGCCGCCGAAGAAACAACGCAAGACACGCATCAAGAGTGAGGGTCTTGAATCGGGCAAGATGCCACCACCATACCCGAGTGACGCGCCGACGAGCGAACTGAACTTTGAATGGGAACAGCCCGGCGACATGAATCAGCTTCCGCAGAAGATGCTACTGAATTTGCCGCCGGGTCGTGGTGGAGAACGGTATGTTGCCTCTACTCGGATGAGTCACAGGGACCTCGAGCATTCACATGCAGGGTCACTTTAAGATATCATCAACTGACAAGCCAATCCGGGTGTAGACCTTCAGCCGCCAAACGACCATCGCGCACCAACAGTCCAGCTCCACAATCGATGACACCCGTACCTGTCGCGAACGAGAATGCCGCGAACGCGCGAGGCAGCTCTCGTGCTCCTTCGCTTGCACCCGCAGCTACACTGAACACACGCATGACACCCATACCTGGCTCAGCCCATCCAGAGTCTCGACGAGGCTCGCTTGCGTTGCCAAGCAAACGTCCAGCACCCGGTGACGATTCGTTGGACGTGTCTGCTCCACCGCCGAAAAAACGACAGACTGTCAAGCGTGCTCGCAGCGTTCTAGCCGACTCCGAGGCAGGCTCACCAGCTCCCAGTGACAATGAAGGCGGACGTCCTGCAGGTCCCAATCGCTCAGGGTCAGGTGCTCAGCGTCGCAAAATCATTGAACAGCGTATGCACGATGCTGTTGCAAAGGGGGAGATGCCTCAATATTGTGTACACTGCGGCGCTATAGAGACGCCGACATGGCGACGACTTTATTTCAAAGTGGTAGAGGGAAAGCCTGGTCCTCTTGACTCAGTGGAGGACGAGGGCGAGACTATTGCTGTGTCACCGCTCGAATGGGATGACGCAGGCGAGGTGGTCAAGTTCATCATTCGCAAGTCGATGAAGAAAGCAGGCAAGGATGCAGCAGGTCCCGGCTTCGAGGAAGTCGTGATCTGCAATCCATGTGGCCTGTGGTTCAAGAAGAACAAGGATATGCGACCCAAAGACAAATGGGGAAAAAAGTCTGGACCAAGAAGAAGCAGGAAGAACAGACTAGGCGAGATCGGACTCGCAACTGACTCCGTAGAACCAGAGTCTGAGGCTTTTTTCACTGATGCGATGATGCCCGAAGAAGGTCCCTCGGATGTCATCGCAGGAGCTGTCCTAGTACCGCAAACCATCACAGATCTGGAGTCCCAGCATGTGGCCCCTGGAAAGTCTCGCTCTTACAGTATGCAGGCACAGAAGCGTCCCGAAGGCACTTCCGACTGGAACGCAACCCAGCTTGATGCGGCGCTGCAACGCGCCATCCAGTCGAGCCCGGGACGTTTCCACGGATCGCAAGACAGCCCGATTGAGATCGAAGAACTTACCCCTAGGCCAACAAGACGGATGATCTTTCCTTCGCCGCGCAAGGAAGGCCAAGTGAAAGGCGTCGACGACAAGGCTTCGGACAAGTCCATCTCTCCTGACGATAGTGAGAAGCAGGCGGCTTTGTTGAAGCTCTCAGCAGCTGTCGGTCAGAACGACGTTGCCATTTTCGAGGCTTTTACCTTTGACAAGGAAAACATGCCGCCTCCTTTTGACGACGATGACGAACTCGCCCACCTCTTCGACGGGTCGCCTTCTGCACTCTTCAAGACTCCGGGCAAGACACCACGCAAAACACCACCAAAGGGATCACAGCACACCATCGAGCAGCTTCTGAAGACCCCTACACCGGCTTCACGCAAGCGCAGGCTCCTCACCCCGTCAGCGGCTGCCGCGACTGGGGCAAACAACAGGAACAACCAGCCAACGCTCGCAGGCAACGACTTCATGACATCGCCCGGCTCATCGCGCTATTTCCTGCGCTCGACGCCCACCCGTCTCGCCAACACACCCGGACGACGCAGTGGCATCGGCAGCGACGCGAGCCAACAGGCCTCTCCTTTCTCCCGTCACCTGTCGCAGTTGCTCAACAACGCCACGGGCGGATCAGGCGACTGCTTCACGAGCCCCAACGGCGGCATGAGCGGGTTGGACTTCGGCGACTTGCCTACTTGGGCGATGAGCAGTGATTTTGGCGTGTTTGAGGATGGGCAGGCGTAATGATTCTACGTGTTTAGGATTGGGATTGGGAATGGGAATGGGAATGGGAATGATGACCATCGGAAACATACACGGTGGATTGCACAGGATATTGGGATTGGGGGATTAGGTATGTAGTCACTTAGGTTAGGTACAGGCAAACAAGCAGCAGCAGTATGCGCTTGGCTTCGTGCAATAATGAATGCGAAGCTGGAACAAGGCCTAGAGCCTTGGGAATACAAGAGTATTATTATCACCTCGAACGTGCATGTTGTCACGCCACTCTTTCCCTTTTCTGCCATGCGACAACAATTCTCTTCCTCCGTGCACAGGACTCGGGAGGCTGAGATCGAGCACGCATGTGAAAGACTGGTTGAACCTTTTCATCATTAGGTGTTTAGATACTCCTATATTGATGCTTGCGCAGGGGAACATTATCTATCCGGTAACATCGCACGCATGCAAGTGCGGGTGCTGTCATTCCGCCGCATGCAAGCACGGCGGCGCGCACACAAGAGGCCATTACGACAAGCTCCTTCAGTAATAATACCTATACGGACAGACATGAATGGGACGACGTGAATGATGAACGCAGATACGCGTGTGGCCACAGGCTCATAGATCTCGCCATCATCATCTACCCGTCATCCTACACCGTGACTAGGTTGTAGCGGACTCTCACGGACGGACCGGTGGACGGTCCATCCAGCCTTACGCAAGACCAGCCTTTTTGCGTGACACCGGAAGAAGGAAGGAAGCAAGCAAGGACAATCATGTGAAAGAAAACAGCATGTGAAAATAATCGATGGGAATCTGGAACCTGAACCGGAATTGGTGACTCGGAAACTCTGAAGGAGACATGATGAGTGGATCACAGATGGATGTGTCGATGATGCATCAGAGACATGCGCCCAGCCTCGTTGCTTTTCTGTTTGTCTCGGGTGTTTTTTCTTTGTTTGAGCGGCCAGCACATGGCAACCGAGTGTGTGGGGGGGTCATTGTTGCGACATCGCAAATTGACGTGATGTGGATGGAACTAGTTCTAGTGGTTTCAGAGACAGGCTCGACAGCCAGTCCGGACAACATGTGAATGTGTGTAGATGTACATGTTACATCAACAACTGTATCTAAACCGCGTAACCTAACTTCATTCGTCATCGGATCGGATAAACCGAGGGCGCATGCATCATCGGTCGCCAGCCGCACCCGGACCGGAATGCCATGAAGCGACAAGGCTTTGGCGCGCGTTTTGTTCGATTAATCATCGGCTTTCTCTCTCTTCCAAGGCGGGCGCGCGGGCGGGCGCTGTTTTGCCGCGTTGCGTCGATTAATCCGGATCGCACGATCTGTAAAGCCAACTCAGAGCCCCCCATGTCCACGTCGATGTCCATGTCCACGTCGCGGGGCATGGGACTAGACCATCTGAGACTACTGCTCCGTCACAGATGGGCAAAGGAAAAACGAGAGCAAGAAGGACGCGCAAAAGATTCCTCCTCCGGACAATAGGCCCGTAAGGCTTTCTCCAATTCCCGCCCGAGCGTATGGTAAGCTGGAAGAAGAAAAGGATCACATGCAGAAAGTGTACATGTACATGTATACTTTGATGGATGGCGCATGCAAGGCTGGGTGAGATTGATTGGTGGGTGGTGCATCTCTCACGTACTCGAGACTTTTCGAGGACATGGCAATTGCATTACCTTAACCACGCACGTTTGTTCGATGCGGCAACGGCTTTTCCCTCCCTTCTCCGTTACTGCATGCACTTACAGATACTACAGTACATGTACTACTGTAGATGTGTGGTACCTTTTCCCCCCCTCTCTGTCCGGAAGTCAGAATCACTTCCAGAACTGCCAAAGTGGATTTACGGTTTCGCCGCCCGCAAAAGGTTACCGGAATGGCATGTCGGGGTAATGATGTGGACTACTGCGACTACTGTAGGAAGCTAAGAAGAACGCGATAGTGAGACTAAGTAGTGCGCTATTGTTACGAGCAGTTCTGTCGTGCGGAGGAAGGAGTACATTCAGGTGACGGGTAAAAGGTCTGACTGTGTGTGCAGCGTACTGAACTGTTGCTGATGCTGAGCTGGGGCAGTTGCTATCTTGAGCCTCCGGCACAGGATGGTTTAGGCGTATCATTTTTAGCGTGGGCACGGGCCGTTTTCACATGCCAGAAAATGGAAATGGGCGGCCATCACGAGCCACAAAGCAGTGGGCGGACAAGGAGGAGGAGAGGATGTGGAAGACATGGAAGCATCGATTCGCGGATTCACTTCTCATTCTCCGTGTCGCTGTCTCGAGTGCAGATTTTCCTTCTTTGTTTGTATCTGCTTCCAAGCCAGCAAGCAAGCCTTTCTTTGACCACTACTAACCACTCACGCCCACTACTACAGCACAGCATAGCACTCCACCCCACGCCTTACCAGTCCTCGCTTGTGCATGCGTGGGTCTCAAGACGACGATTGGCGACGACACAGTTGCGCATAGCGTGGACGGACTCCGCCTTCGATTTAACCTGACCCAGCGCATACATTACTGCCACTTTCACGTGCTGCTTACCTACCTGGCGCACTGCGCTCGCGCCCAGCTGACCTCACTCTTGCCTACTCTTCCTTCACCACTCATCCACAGTTTCAGCCGCGAGCACAAGTCCTCTCGCTGGCTAAGCCTTGTCCTCACACTCTCTCGCCTCTTATACGCTCTTCGCCTCCATCTTCGACCTCGCCGTCGCCGGCCTTTGTCAACTTGACAAGACTTCCCCGCAATCTGCCACTGCCTCTGCTTGAGAGCAGCACCTGACCATCGACTCCGACTCTATCGACCGACATACCCACCACAAACCAGCCATGGCCACTTTACCAAACAACCGTCGCGCTGAGCGTGCCATGCGAGCACACGAGACCATCAACAAAGCCGTCCCGGAAGTCCTGCGTGCCAGTCCCAGAGCACGCCATGGCATTCACAAGTCCGACCTCATCGTCGATCCGCCCGCTTCAACGTCGACGACCGCAGCAACAACCGCTGGTCCGATCGGCACCCACATCAAAATCAGAATACAATGTACAGACACACTCGGTGCCGCCGCTAAATTATCCGAACGTCCTTTTGCCGCCAGGCGCACCGCTGCGCCGTCGAAACCACAGACCAAACCCAATGTCGTCGTCCTCAACATGGCCTCGCCAATACGACCAGGCGGAGGTTTCCTCGATGGAGCTAACAGTCAGGAGGAATTCCTGTGCGCGCGTACTAGTCTCTACCCATCGCTGTGGGACTCCTTCTACCGCCTTCCCGACGTCGGCGGCGTCTACACTCCCGACTGTCTGGTATTCCGCGACTCCACTCCCGAAGCGAATGATCTGGCGAAGCGCGACCGATACTTCCTTGATGTAGTCAGCGCTGGCATGTTCCGTTTCCCGGACTCGCGTGGTCGTGGTGAAGACCGCGACTCGTCTTGCACCTGTGGCGTTAGTTATTGCGACAACGACCGTGATCTCGTGACTCGCAAAATGAAGGCTGTCATGCGTATCGCCGAGTCCAAGGGCGCCGAGAGACTTGTCCTTGGAGCCTGGGGGTGTGGTGCGTACGGCAACCCAGTCAAGGAAGTTGCGAAGATCTGGCGCAAAGTCCTCGCAGGAGGTCCCCGGCAACGCAAACCCAACGCCGAGCGCTGGGATGGGATCAAGGAGATCGTTTTCGCCATCCCCGATAGAAGCATGGTTCGCGAGTTCGAGCGTGCCTTCACCGACATCCTCTGCACCGACCCAGTGACGCCACCTTCAGAAGAAACCGAAGCCACCGAAATGTCCACCCAGGATGTCATGATCGCAGACATCGTCCAGCAGATTGCTGAGACCGAACTCCAGCTAGAACAGACCGTCAACCCTCGCTCCCGCCTGCGCATCAAAGACGCCCTCAGACAATTCAACCGCGACCTCGCCCGCGGCCTCGCCAACAAAGCCGCGCAAGAGGAAGACCTTACGCTGCAAGAAGACGAGGAAGTCGACGACTTCGTCCTCACGGGCTTCAACGCCTCCGACGGCGAAGAAAGCAATTTTTACAACTTTGACGAAAACGACGTCGCCTCCGACAGCAGCGACGCAAGCGAAGTTTACGAGTTCCGCCCCCAGCACAGAACTTCCATCCCGCGCTTTGCTCCCACGAGGCCAGCTAGAGCGAATTCCAATACCGGCAACGACGGCGCCGAAAGCCCCTCTTCAACGCTGCACGGCCACGACCGAGACCTCCCTAGCCCGCAATTCGACGCCCAGACCGGCTGGTTCTCGGGCAGCATGGACCAGCTGCAACGGATGCTTCGCATGGGGCATCCGGTCGGCGGCGACAGCAAGAATGTAGTCGACGAGGGCTCGTCGCCTGGGACTCCGGTTCAGGGGCATGACCTAAGCGGCCTGGACGGGCGCACCATCGAGTCGTATCTCAAACGGTACGGCGGGACTGATGAAGTTGATGATGAAGTTGTTGCGCTGGAGAGGCAGGCGTTGGTTTGAGGGTGTAGTCATTCCCTGCCATGCGTGTCAGCGAAGACTTCTCCTTTTTGTTTTGATGGTTGGACGATGATATCCCCCCACTCCTTGCTCATCCTCCTCTCTTTTTCTTGTGTCTGGTACGAGACCGAAACAACGACTAGCGTACGCATATCTTTCTTTTTCTTGTCAGGGTCGGATTGGTTTATCAAAGCAAGCGGGCGCTCGGAATTCTGCTCTGGTTCTTTTTGTCTCTTCTCTCTCTTTTTTTTACTCCCTGTTTCTTTTCTCAAATGTGGGAACAGTTTCCCCCCTTGTTGGAAGCGAAGATCAAGTAACAAACAGTATTGATTCGAAGAAACCTGCGCGTCCGAAGATTCAAGAAGGTGCCATGACGAGGTTCCGGTCCGCTTCTTGCTTTTTCGTTGAAAGGAAGAAGAAGAAGGATCGAGTAGTCCTTGGGTGAAGTTGTACTTGAATGGTGTAGATGTTGGGATTAAAGTGCGACGATGTAGGTTTTTGGAGGGAATACACGAAACGTGATTGTGTATAGGTAAGGTAATACTTGGTCCTCTGCACGAAGTGACAATAATGCGGAATCAAGTAACGCGTTCGAATCCTTTGGTGTTGAGAGAGAGAGCAAAAGAAGACGAGAGGAGGAGGAGGATGGGAAACGAACGACAGTAGTAAATGCTGTCAGGAAGAGCGAAGTAGGTAGCCAGGTAGCCAGGTAGGTAGGCAGGTAGCTCTTGCGTGTTATCGTGTTCCAAACCAAAACCCATATCAAAACTCATCTACGCGCGTTGAGCTGCATGCATGCAGCTGAGAAAGCGTTGGTTCCTGGGGGAGTTGTTGGGGATGGGGATTGGGGTTGTGGGATTTTTTCTCGCTTACAGTAGGCGTGCCCCGGTATCTTCTTACTTCGCACACCACATTTGCTACTGAAACATGAGTGGAGGGGTGTGTATCAACTTACTTTGGAGACGTTCGCGATAAGGGATGACTCTAGATAGTATGTTTGATTTTTGGTTTTGGTTTCTGGGTTTACGGTTTTTTTGTTATCTGCGGGGGTGGTGGTTGGTATTGAGGATGGGTGGGCTTTGTTGTGTGGGATGATGGAATGTTTTGGTCGATACAATTATTCTACAACAGCAGCTTCTACTACTCCACTCTGGGTGGTCTCTGTTTTGTTCTTGGGTAATCATGCTTTGCTTAATGGCTTGCATCGGGGACAACTCTCGATCTTTCGATCTCCTTCCTTCGATCACTTGACAGGCTGTAAGCTGTAAGCTTCCCCTGTCTATCTGCGCCGATTCCATCCGGTCGTTGTCTTGGTGACTTCGCCTCGCGAAATCGTGGCTTTCGATGGTTGGCCATCCGATGTTTGTTAGGGGCGAAGTGGCTTCGCTTATCGTTAGTGTTGGGTAGATGGGCGACCGAATCGGTAGCCAAAGCTTCGTAGCGAACTGTGGGAGCGGGTGTGATTAAAGGCGTGGATAGCGGTAATGTCTACTCAAACCGCACGCGAAGCCTTGGACCTTCGTATTAGGATGATCGATGAATCGTCGGTCAGCTACGCATAGGCTCTAGTCTCTGACGCTTCGCTGGGGGCTGCTGCTCGTCATTATTTTTGTTGTCGTCGTCGTCGTCGACGACGACATTGCTTCCATCAACATTCGAGGCGATTGGCAGCGCCATATCGTATATCGAAGTTGCGGCGGGCTGTGGTGTTGGCTGTAAACTCTCGCCAGATTCACCAGGAGACCCGCCTAAATCTTCTTGAGCGTCTGGCAGCGCTTCCCGTATAGACTGCGACAGTCGCTGCAACTCCCTTACATGTGAGCTTTGACCGGCATCAGTGACGCTGGACGCCGATGCAGGACCACCTTGTTGCACCTGCGGCATCACATCTACACTCCCGACCGCGCTGCCGCCGACAGGCCTTGGGTGCAAGGCTGGGTGTTGGTGGACAGTTGGAGTATGCGATTGGCGCAGCAGCCGCGTATAGTCATTGTCAAGAAGCTGCTTCGGGTCGCGGAGCAAGCGTTCCAGTTTCGTGAAATGCGACGGGGTCTTGAGTTTGTCTTGAAAGAAGAAGGTGCGTCCGGCCAGGCCCCTGTCCATATGACCGCATTGATTGCAAGTATCCACAGGGCACGAGGGTACTTCCATGGAGACTGTGATGGGATGGAGGGAGCCTCGCTGTGGTGATTCGACTGCTGGTTGGACGTATCGTATTTCGACACGAGGAGCAGGAGGTTGGAAGCCATATGGACTCAGAGGCGGACGAGGCCGAAGGGCAGGGAATTGATCTTGCTGCTGTGCCTGGGGATGTTGATTTGGTGCAATGGTGGGCTGGTGCGGCGAATGGATCGCCCTCGAAGATACCGCTTGTGACGATTTGATCGGTCGTCCGTCTGGGCCTAGAGGCGTCGAATGCATCGGCTGCGCCGGTTTGATCGGTCGTCCGTCCGGGCCCAGAGGCGTCCAAGAGTCAGCCATGCGCGGGTGCGATACAGCCCGCAATGGCTCTGGGTGGTCTCGACGTTTCGAGTTGGCGTAGCCATGTGGGTTCAAAAGTGGCCCACTGACGCCAGCATCCCTCTGCACTTTCCGACTAACACCAGGTGGAGGTAGGTCAAGTAGAGTTACGCCTTCAGTAAGTTTCCATGGCTCTTGATGTTGCTCTTCGACCGGCGCAGGTGGCTTGTTCTTCTCAAGGACCCCCAACACCACCTTCGTGAGAGCATCCGAGTCTTTGCATACTTCTCTCAATGCGGCGCGCAGAGAACCCGCGTTTGCCTCGAGTATCGCGTCAACGCATCGCCTCATTATGATCATCTCGTCACTGTCATCTGGCACCTCCTCGCGAAGTACAAGGTCCTTGTGGTCGTTTCTCCAAGGCTGCGACGCATTTGCAACATCTCCTTTCTCAATTTTGTAGACTTGTTTGTTCACGTCTCCGTATTCTTTGCGCAGCCATTTGGCGACTGCGGAGTAGCTGTTGCCCTCTTCACACTTGAGTTTGGCGAAAACCGCAATGCCTTCTGAGTGCTTCCATTCATCCACGGCGTCTTGATCATGTGCATGCTCCGTCGGGTCTCCATCAACACAGTCTCTCTCGAAATGCACCCACTCTGCTACACATCGGCAGGCTCCACCGAACCAGTGCTCGTGGTCCTCCGACGTTTTGGCGTGTTTCGTGAAAGAGGTCACGCGGATACGCATTTTGCAAGTATCTTTGCCGTCTACAGCCTGTTAGCATAAGCCCTCTTCCAAAACGGCCGCCCAGAACTCACCATGCATTACTACACGGTTCTTCGCTTTGTTTCGTATTCCCTTTGATACGCTCTCGGCCGGCTTCCTGACCCTTGTGCTGCGGCAGTACCAGTGCTCGTGTTGCACGCCAGTATTCTCGTCGACTTCGACCTTCTGGACGACTCGCCGCCAGTAGTTGGTAATATGCGGCACGTAGTCTGCGACTTCTTGGCTGTTTTTCAGTAGGACTGACTCATCCATCTTGAACAGCTTCTCTCTCACCTGGTCAAGATCGGGAGGTACGGGGTGGTACTTTAGTTGTTTGTTCGGGAACATGACATAAGAGCCGACTATTTGGGGTGTTCTCCACTGTGCAAGCATTGTGTTTTTGGTCTCGTCGGGAGCGAAAGGACGGAACAGACGAGGATTAGAAGGTTTGGGTTTTGGTTTGTATTGTTTTCGTCGTTCGGACCTGGGAATTGCCGTCTTCCTCTTTCGGACGGGGCCGTTGGTAGTGGGTGCGTCTTGTGTTGATGGGTCGTCGTGGCTTACACCCTCATCATGGATCACCCCGTTTTGCACACGCTCACTCTGCGGTTGAGTGTTGTTTGATGGTTCGTTTTGTTGTGGCCAGAACTGCTCTTCGATGTTGAGCCCAGTGGCGTGTTGGCCTGGGTGAACGTTGTGTGCAAGGCGCTCGGGGTGGTATTCGTTAGTAATGCCATATTGTGAGCGAGATTGATGACCCGATGCGCCGCCGCGTAGTAGGTATACATCTGCATCATGTGAAGAGCCTTCCGAGTTGCCATTCCTGAATGCAGGCTGGGTCCAATCCGTGTTCGCGCTGTCTGTCATTATAACAGGGGAAACACCGCTCCACAACTCAACACCTGAACTAGGACAATTGTCGCGCCTGGAAGCCTGTGAGCCGCGTGACCGACCACGGCGAGACTCGCTATCGCACTTTTGAGAGGCGCGAAAGCGCTGGGAGAAGGTGTTACTGTCGCGTGAAGTGGTTGCTCCTAAACCGACGTGTCGAATCCAACTTTGAGATCGGGGAACATTCGGCGCCGAGCTATGAAATTACTTCACTAAATCGGACGAAATGACTAGGTACCTTACCTAAGATACTAACTTATCTTCAAGGACTTGGTGGAACGCAATGCGAACTGGTATTCTTGGATTGTCACTACTTGGATAAGGTGCTACGGAAACTGCATCCCGGAAGCTCTCATTCGCCATGGCTCAGGCCATCTCGACATCGGGAGCGCAGACCGCCAGCATTTTACTGAAAACGATCCCAAAAGAACAACAGTTTGCCATTGCACGAGAGCTCATTGTCAATCTGCGGTCAAACTTCGATGTCCCCTCTGCGAGTCTGGCTGTGGAGTTGGTCGCTGATCGAGACGACTCTGCATTGGGAGACGAACTACTGGACGTTCTCAAATCCCGGATCGAGCATGGTTCCCCCGATGAAGTCGTGGCACTGCTCGCTTCAACTCACAAATTGCTTGATCAATTGATATATCTAGCGGGTCAATATCTGGAGCGTCCCGAGATTCACGTTACTGTCGAACCGATCAAGGTAGCGTCTGAGACCACTGACCCAGACGAACAAACTGGACTTGGGCATGTCGAAGAAGACGAGCAGGATGTTATGAGTAGCCCTTTGCTGCAGTGGTTACGGTTTACAAAGATTGCCATCTTGGCAGGCCACCCCCTCCACAGGGAGAACGAAAAGCATCTGTTCACCAGTGGTCTCAAATTTCTCAACAACACTAATAAAGCCACTGCGTTAGCTGCGCGTGATCTGGTGTTCTTGTTGATATCATCTCCAGCAGCTCAACAAAACCTCGAAGCGGTACAAACAACCATCGCCTCGTTGATCACAGCTCAGGATGCAAAGCTGCAACAAACTTTGGGGTATGCTCTCTGGATGCGGCTACTGGCTACATCAGATGTTGTCGATCTGTCTCAGCTCGATCTGTCAGACGACTCGTATTGGGAGCCGCTACTCTCAGGACTTCGAGACGGTGACGCCGAACGCCGAAAGATGTGTCTTGAAATCTTAAAGCGTTCAGTAGCGCTTGCGGTCGAACAGGGCAAAACGGGAGCGGTGGCCCGTACTGAATCTGGTAAGTCAAGAAAGCGATATGCGACGCGACATATCTTCTCTGGATCTCTTACATGCAAGATTAGTAGGTGAGCTAACATCCTGACAGCGTCTTCTAGAACAATCAGCTACCAGTACAGCCGTTACTGTGCCGTGTTTGAAACACTGGTTCTCGCCAGATACACGAACCTTGTCGTCGAGTGCGAAAGAGACTTGAACCTCTTGTCTTCCGAGCAATCAGTCATCCAGTCCAAATGGCTCTACATTTTGCTTTCGACCGCACTTGATGTCAAGACCACCGATCAGACTCGCAAGTTCATTGGCGACTGGATATTGTGCTCAGATCTGTTTTCTTCCAGATTCCCAGATGGCCTTGCAGACTTCGTATCGCATTCACTGCTTCCGTGGGCAATGGAGGGCCATCTCTTCACCAGTTCGACCAAGCTACATGACGGTTCGACTTTGTCTTCCCGTCACGGAAATCGAGTGTCGATCTTCGTGTGCAATCTTTTAGTGCAGACAGCATCGGACAAACAGTCGGAGTTGCTCGACGCCACACTCGATTTCCTCGTGCGCAAGCATGCAACGCTTTTCGCATATTCTGCAGTACACCTAATCCGCGGTGTCAGCCGAGCATTTGAGACATCAGGTACTCTGTCACTCACCAAACAACAAGTCGAGAATCTCTTGTTCATTTCCGCACTGCGCACATTGCCCGAGGTCGCCACAGACTACCTGGTTGTGCAATGCTCGTTCATGTGTGACCGTTCCGAGAGCAGAACGAAGGAATCGCTTCTCAGCAAGCTGTCGGAGCTCGGTCAAACTCGTTTTCACGACTTGAAGGCTGCCTCAGACTGTGTAAAGCAGAATTTATCAAACGTGCAGAGTGAAGCAATTGTTTCTCCTGCAAAGTCACAGAGGGATGTCAAGATTCTGGCGTCAGTCGAGAAGTGTAGGACAACACTACAGGCGATGGCGACCAAAGAATCGTTGTCAAGTACCCAACTCCAGAATGTTCTGGAAGATATCTGGTCTGACGTTGAGTTTCTGGAATATCCCCGAGCACTACTCGTCAAAATCCCTGCGGTTTTCTTCAACACAGCCATCTACCAAATTGCATATCAGGACAACAATGGGGAAGACACTGGACTACGCGACTTGTTAGTAGCGACTCTGCCTCGTCTTCTGGATCTGACTCAGAGGCGAAGCTTCCTGTTGGCGCCGCTTGTTGTATCCCTCAGAGAGCTTGTACTCTCAGCACCCGAGGCAGCATCTATTCTTGACTTGGAAGAATGCATGCTCCGAATCTGCCAGAGCCCGCCTGAGCCAAACATAGATCTTCGCATGGAGTATTCGACGATCCCATTGCTGTCAGACCTTCTGAAAGAGTCCACCAACACATGTCGAGACCGTTACTTTGGCCAGGGCGAGGGCTACGGATTCGCCGCATACCTTGATTTGATCAGTCGCATGGGCTCGAAACACCCGGAGCTTCTCCAATCGTTGTTAGAAAGGTTACTAGCCCGCTGGAGGAAACAGAAAGTACCTACACCAACGATCAGCGCTTGGAAGACCACTCTCCAGCTCGAAGTCATGCTGCTATGCTTCGAGCAGCGTTCTTCAGAGACGGACGATACCACGCTGGGCTCGATGCTGAAGAACCTGTACTTTATCCTTTCGCTCGAGCCACTGCCACGCTACCGATACCTCATCGAGTGGACGCTTGCACGCATACAAATCGCTCATCCAGAGCTCCGTGCGCAGACCCTCGACATGCTCTCTACGAAAGATCATCAATCGAACCCCAAATTCCTCGCCTCCCTGATGAAGCTAGGCGTCATGATAGCAACCTCAGAGTCAGGGACCGAAGACTTCGCGCACAGCCTCGCAACAATCTTCATCGCCCTTTCCTCAAGCTCCAAGATCATCATCCGCCACGAAGCCCAATGGGCTTTCCCACAACTGATGGACCACGCGCGAGCTCAGAAGTGGGAGGCCGTCCTTGCGAACCCAGCCCACGTGTCTCTAGATGAGTACATCCGGAGCTTGCCACGCTTTGGAGACCCACCAGCAGAGCGCGTAATGAGCAAAATCGACCCGGTCGCAGATCACACCATGACCAACCTTGTCGAAGGTCTCTGGACAGACCTGGACTACACGCGGCCGCCTTACACCACTCACCAGGACTTCATCGACCTCTACGCCAACGACGCCGCCAGAGGTTCCTCAAAGTCTCAATCGACGTCCTGCATGCCTCTCGGCGTGCCAATTCCCAAACCGCCCCGCCCCACCACAGCCTCAGACGAAGACATCCCCAGCAAACCCCTCCCAAGCAGCAATGTCAACACCCAAGAAGAAGCTTCTATCGCCCTTCAAACAAAAGGCACCGCTTACATGAAAACATCGCTCGACGGACAAGAAGCCTCCAACCAAAAACACAACCTTCTCCTCGTTGCGTCCCTGATCGAAAACCCTTACAACCTCGGCGGCCTCTCGCGCGTGTCCGAAATCTTTGGCGCCCGCGCAATGTACGTGCGGGATCCCAAAATCGTCTCCGAGAAGGACTTCACGTCCGTCGCCGTGTCGTCGCACCATCACATTGACATCGCGCCGCTGCCCGTGGCGGAGATTTCGGCTTGGGTGGCGGCAAAGAAGAGCGAGGGTTGGACAGTTGTGGGGATTGAGCAAACGGATCGGAGTGTTCTGTTGGGAGAGGCTGATGCTGTTTTGCCGGACAAGACAATCCTCGTGCTGGGGAGTGAGAGTTTCGGAATGCCGGCTGCGGTGTTGGGAGAGTGTGATGTTTTGGTGGAGATTCCGCAGGTGGGCGTTACGCGAAGTTTGAATGTGCAGACTGCGGCGGCAATTGTGCTATTCGAGTATGGAAGGCAGCATGGGAAGAAGTAAAAAGGTGGATTTGAGTGGGTGGATGCTGCTGGTGGTATATCAAAACATCGAACTGGTTCCTGTAATCGATGGCGAAGAAGATGTCAGGCGAAGTGTACCAGCTCTCATACGGTAACAATATTATCGAAGACGAATTTCGTATGCAGGGCGTGCACTAGACTGAGATCAGTGAAGATGATGACTTTTCCAAGTGATGACACTCGTAAAGAGGAATTCCAACTGGCTGTGCTTGATCCGATCTCACTATTTGTTGTTGATGAACGAGACTCCCTTGACTGATCTGCAATACCTCGACTCTTGCAGGTATTTCACCGAAGACATAGGAACGCCCTCTCACCAAACCTCGCTTTGACACTTCCTTCCTCTAGAAGCATTCTCCTCAACCAGTCTTTCCCAGCTTCAACTTCGGGTGCTGCGAATTTCACCACGACACACCCTCGCACAGAAGCTGCAGACCAGAGCACGCCAGCATCGTTCTCCAGCCGCTGCCTAACGAGACGCCGTGCAACTGCTGGATCCACGTCTTCCTCGCCGTCTCCGCAATCACTCCAGCTGTCCCATTTCCTGCCGCCAATGCGTGACAAGAGCTTGAATTCGGCCATGAAGAACTCTCGCAGGGATTCGAGAAGTGGCCCGAACAGGATCAGCGTGCCAAAGACGGCTTGTCCATCCATACGTGTGGCAATCGACCCATCAATTCCGTTGTCGTCGAGAATGACATTATCGCGGAGCAGAAGCCTACGCTTCCCATCTGGTCGTGTGATGTATATCTCATTTCGACTGCCATAGCGGAAAAAGGACCAGTGTTCCCCATTAGCTGGCCGACCATTGCAGACCCAGTCCAGTACGCAGAGATTGCCAGATTGACTGCCCAGTTCCGGAGCGAGGATATTGTAGACTTGTGTTTGCTCGAAATTGCTACGCTCGAACGGCTGGACGGGATCAGGAAGGTAGCAGAGCGCCGATGTCGGCGCGACTTCTACGGTCGTGCATTGCTCGCTGAGGACGTCTCGACTGGAAGCCTTGAAGAGCTTTGTACTGCCCTGAGTGAGAAGTACAAGCCTGGTGTTCGTCTCCAGGATGACTTTGAGATTGATTTCATCGCCTGCAACTAGCCCACCGCCGTAGCTGAGCAGGTAGACCGTGTGAACAACGTGGGACTGATCATCTGAAACGTGTGATGTCGAAGGGCTGATCAGCTTCAAAGGATACTGGTAGCTGACTTGCTTTAGCCTTGGGGTATTTGGTGGTAATAAGGCGAGATGGATGGTTCCATGGCCGGGTTTACTCGCGGAGGATGAGAGGAAGGGATTGGACATGGCAAAGCAACATTGTTGTGGTGGGAGAGTACGCAGGACATGAAGTGCACTCTCACGGGAAACAGATGGAAAATATCCTGACAAAGTGAATTGCCTCAGCTTATCTGTCGGCGAAAGCAAGCCAAAGTGGTGATTGTTCCGCTCGTCTCGACGGCCAAGATCTCCGAGGTGAAAGTGGGGCGTCAAGGCAGGCCGTCGCGTCTCTCTACCTGTTGAACGCGACTCGAACCACCACATTTATCCTCCAACACCTAATACCCCCGCAATATCACCTTCTCTTCGCGCCATTTCGCTCTCATTCGCGCGATCAACTCCATACCGGTGACGCGATTCCTTTCGCGATCACTCGAACGCGCCACCGCTAGTCGCAATCGCCGAAAACACCACATTTGGCGCGCAATACCATCCTCATAGACCGGCACATGCCTGGACGACTTATCAACATGTCCTCATCACCAGCGCCTGACATGGACGTGTCGACCCTGAAGCGCGCATCAGGACGCGTGCGCAAACAACCCGAAACGATATATCCTTCATCCGACCCTGTCAATCAAAAGCGGAAACGCGCGCAAGACGCAGATGGCGACGAAGAGATGGAGGATGAAGAACTTTCAGAAGAGGAATCGCCATCCGAAGAAGATGAGCCGGACGAGGAAGAAATCAGAGAGCGAAAGGCACGCGCCCGCAAGCCCAAAGGCGCTACCGCGGCCAGGAAACCGGCCGCAAAGAAACCAAAGACAAACGGCGCAACTTCACTACCCATCCGCGGCGGCGCCAAAGTCGCGAGAAAGAGAGCGCCGAAAAAGGCGAAACAACTGGATCTCACCGACGCCGAAGACGCGGGCGGCCTTTTTGCAGAGGTCTTCGCGCATGGAAGGGACCTGCAGGAGATTGCTAGAGAGTGGCGCCAGTCTTTTGGCGAATACGAGTCCAAGGCTCTAGCAGAGGTCATAAACTTCGTGCTGAGAGCTGCGGGCTGCACGTCAAAGGTCACAGAGCACGACATCGAAGACCCGGACGCGGTTGCCAGCAAGATTGAGGATCTCCAGCACGAATACCAAGCCACAGAGCCGACCGACTATCCTTTCATGTCGAAGGTCAAAAATGCGGCGAGCTTCAAGCAAGGTGTGACGGGATTTCTGGATGTTCTCATCAGGTCGATCGCCGAAGACAAGCTGCTCTACAACAATCCTGAGCTGATCGAGAACATTCAAGTCTGGTTCACATCCATGTCTACTGCCAGCAACAGAGCTTTCAGGCACACGTCAACCGTAGTCTCGCTGTGTGTCGTCACCTCACTCAGCACCGTGGCTTCCAATGTCAGCGACAACGCGGCCAAGTCTCACCGCATGGTTGAGACAGAGCGTAAAAAGGGCAACAAGACAAACAAGCAGCGGCTACAGAGCATGGAGGCTTCCGCCAAGGAGGCAAGTCAGCTCCAAGAGTTCGTGGAAGCGCTACTAAAGGACTGGTTCGACACGATCTTCGTTCACCGGTACCGTGACAAGGACATCTCCATCCGCCGCGAGTGCATGGCAGCACTCGGTGAATGGATCGTAACAGCCCCAAGCACTTTCTTCGACGGTCACCATCTCAGATACATGGGCTGGATGCTGAGCGATCTCTCTCCCGTGGTACGAGGCGAAGTCATCAAGCAACTGATTCGCTTCTTCAAGATGCCCGACATGATCGGCGGGCTAAAGACTTTCACCGAGCGCTTCCGAAATCGAATGGTCGAGATCGCATCCCTTGATTCAGAATCTCACGTCCGCGCTTCGGGCGTAGAGCTTCTCGACCTATTGCGCGAGAACGGTCTGCTCGAGCCTGACGATGTCGATGCTGTTGGCAGGTTGGTGTTCGACGCAGACCCCAAGGTTCGCAAGACTGTCGCAAGCTTCCTGTCAGAAAGCATCAACGAGCTTTGCACCTCCAAAATAGATGACATTGGTGGATTGGAGAGCCTCGAAGAGAGCTTACCTGAGGTCAACGAAGACAGTTACGACGCACCCCGGCTAGAATGGCTCAAGTTGAAGTGCTTGAGCGAAGTGCTTGAAGCCTACGACAGTGAAGAGTCGCTCCCTAGTCAGATTGAACGTTCGCACGGCGAAGGTGGACTTACCCTACTCGCTGCTGGCGCGGATTCGCGCTTTACCCTCGCTGCAAGCGTACTCTACGACACCATGGAAGAAGTGCAAGATTGGCGCATGCTTGCAGGCTATCTTCTGTTCGACCATGCCTCAGAACAGGCCAACGGCGTTGCTGACGACGCACTGTCTCAGCTCAAACACGAGGCAGCATTGTCTGTTCAAGAGGAAACTGTTCTTCTGGAGGTGCTCAACGCCAGCGTCAAGCGAGATTTGACAGACGCTGCCGAGAAGCTGACATCAACCAAATCGAAATTGACCAAGAAACAGAAGAACGACTTGCAAGCAGAGCAAGAAGAGGCTGCCTCAGATCTTGCGGCCATTATCCCTAGATTACTCCGGAAGTTTGGCGACTCTTCAGACACAGCTGCAGCTGTCCTTCGGCTGGAGAGTATCCTCAGCCTACCATCCCTCCATGATCTTCGACAGGACTCGTCGACGTTCAGTTCATTACTAGGCGACATCAAGAAGCAATTCATGTCTCACAGTAGTGACAAAGTGCTCGAGCCTGCAAGTGTTGCAATCCTGCACGCAAAGTCATACGGGGAGCTTGACGAGTCTGCCGAGGAGAAGATCACCGGTTTGTGGGAAGACGTAGTACAGAATTTCTCCGAGCTCATCGATGCAAGAACTCTCATCGCGCGAGGCGTCGCATCTTTCGAAGAGCTCGTGGCACTTAGCAACAACCTTCTCCGGACAGTCCGCCTTTCATCAGTTTCCGACTGCGTTGCTTCGCTCGAGGAGAGGGATATCATCAACTTCGAAAGCACACAAGAAGACCTCAAGGCACCGATTGACTGCATTCTCGCCCTCATTCAGCGTGCTATCCCAGATGAAGAAACATCGATCGAGCCGGAAGAAGCAGCTTTAGAGGACCAAATCGCAGTTCGCGCGGCAGACGCCGCCCTCTTCTACTTCCGCTGGAAGCTGAAGTCTTTCGCCGACCGCCTCACTGCCAACCCACCCACCAACATACCTTACGAGGAACTCGAGGCTCTTGCCGACCATCGTGACAGATATGTCGGTTTCCTTAACGAGGTTCTTGCCGCGCGCAAGGCGAACGAGGATGTTTGCGCTGCGATGGTTGGCTACCTCCTTGACATGTACACGTCAGCAGCCATTCTTAAAAGCATTCCGGTCAGAGAGGGCATGAGCGACGACTTTACAGTTCTGATCATGGAGTATGACCGAGAAACGGAAAAGAGGCTTCTCAAAATCTTCTCGGCGATAGAACAGAAGTATGCGCGCCTCAGCGGGAAAAGGCTCGAGGATGCACCTCTGGCTACGGCCGACGCGGATGGCGATCTAGACATTGACGCCGACCCTATCGATGACGACCCAGTCTCGGAACCCGAGTCCGATGATGAAGACGAGCAGCCAACCCAGAACCAGTCCCAAAGCCAGGCTCAGGCCTCTCAACAACGCAAAGAAACGAAGCAACTCACGACGCTGCTCGCGGAACAACGGCTCTGCGAACTCACAGGCAAGATCGTCACCGCTGTCCTCGGCGGCATCATGTCTCCAGCTCGTGCGCGCCCGCGCCTCGAGCGAAACCGCTTACGCCTGGGACCAAACTACAAAGAGGTGTGCGCCTACTTCGACATCGAAGACGTGCAGGCGAAGAAAGGAGGTCGCAAGGGTGGCGCTGTAGCCAAAGGGAGAAACGTCGCTACAAAGGCCAAGTCAACTGGCAAGCCCAGCGCGAAGAGCAATGCCATCGTTGCTGAAGATGAAGAAGACGATGAGATCGAGGACCCGGAGGAAGATGACCCCGAGGTCTTGAAGCGGAGGGGTCTGGTCGTCGAGGAGGATGTCGACGACGAAGAAGAGGCTGCTAGGGACAATGGTGCTGGCGCTGAAGAACATGCAGATGAGATGGAGAGCGTGCTGGGTGACTAGCCGAGGCTTGTTATGTAGCAGCGCAACTTCTTCAATAGGTAATTTTCCCTTGAGTCTGTAGGTATGAACATAATCACTACGCCACGAGGAACATACACACACACGTGGACATGTTGAAGCTCCACAGTAACAACTGATCACAGAATCTACCTCGGTACTATGAATTCCGGGGCAAAGTTAATCACTCTTTAGGAAGGTCTTCTAGCCGGTCTCCATGTATTTCATCTCGCTTGTAAACTTCAGACTTCCACACTGTTCATGTGGTCCCGACAATTCGACCGACGCATGGCTGATATGCACTACACCGACGCTGGTCTTCACACTCCGAACGTGACCCTTACTGTTTGCGACGCCACGCTGTTGACTGGCCGTCGCCGCTACTCACGCCATCTCATGCCATGCATAGACAAGTTCCTCACGGACTGGCTCGCGCCGGCGCTTACTTGAGGGTATTGACCACTTATTGGCCATGGCGACTTATGGTGCATGGAAACATCACAGACTCCAGTCCGTTATGAGCTAGAACTGCGTAGGTACAAGACATCCGGGTTTTCACTGAGACGTTTTACTGGTGGCCTTTTTCAACGACACATGGACTTCTAGCGATGTCGATTTCATCCGGTTGGGCATCGTTGCTCGATGCACCTGTTCACAAGTCCAAGCTTTGGATGATTGATGTCCGGACCGACTTCCTGTCAACTATACCACACCCATCTCCATTGATCCAGTAGAGGATCTGCATAGCCCTACGGATATGGAAGGCCTTAACAGAACTTGCGGCGCTATTGCGCGATTTCACATCTGCATCCCCACGGGGTGGATGCAACAAGCATATCTAGTCGACGTGAGCTACGCTTCGAGGCACTTGACCGAGCCGCATATTTCGAAAACCCGTCTCTGTGGGTTCTCGATCCCACTCGACAAAGCAGTCTAGATCAACTGACAGAGAGGAGAACGTCCATGGCACCACCAACTCCGCAAAGATGTGGACGTGACATCTCATGGTACACCGCTGAGAGCGCCGAGAGTCGACCGTCAGGCGAATCTTGCTTTCCGAACAAATCTGTTTGCTCCGGATGACTGGGAGGGCAAACAACAATAGTATACAAGTAGATGCTCCCTTCGACTGAGATGCTGTTTCGATTCTCCAGACGCGCATTCACACCCATCCACATCACAACATGTTCTTACTCTACCAAGCCTTGTTCCTAGTACTATGTGCTTGCACTTCGGCCTTGACACCAGCACAATGGCGATCCCAGTCTATCTACCAAGTCATCACCGACCGATTTGCTCGCACCGATGGCTCAACGAGTGCCTCGTGTGATCTGAACCGATACTGCGGCGGCACATGGCAGGGCCTGATCAAGAAACTCGATTATATCCAGAACATGGGATTCTCTGCGGTCAGTTACCCATGATTGAGATGAAGACTCCGGCTGACAAGACCAGGTCTGGATCTCGCCTGTTGTACAAAATCTGGCGCAGAACACTGGTGACGGCGAAGCGTACCACGGTTACTGGGCAACAAACATCTACGAAGTCAACACCAACTTCGGTTCTGCCGCAGACCTTGTGAAATTGTCATCAGCTCTGCATGCCAGGGGCATGTACCTGATGGTAGATATCGCCCCTAACCACATGGGATACGCTGGATGTCCAACATGCGTTGACTACAGTGTCTATACACCTTTCAACAAGCAGTCTTACTTCCACCCATACTGCGACATCAACTACAACGACGACACAAGCGTGAAGCAATGTTGGCTTGGAAGCAACAACGTGCCGCTACCAGATATACGGACCGAAGATGCGGCAGTCCAGACCATCTTCAACTCCTGGATCGCGCAGCTGGTGAAGAACTACACCATCGACGGCTTGCGAATCGATACTGCCAAGCACGTTAACACCAATTTCTGGCAACCCTTCCTCCAAGCCGCCGGTGGCATTTATGCTGTTGGTGAGGTTCTCAACGGCGATCCCAAATACGTTTGCCCATACCAGGACTTCATGCCAGGCGTGTTGAATTATCCCAACTACTACACCATCACCCAAGCGTTCCAGTCCACTGGTGGGAGCATCTCTAATCTGGTCAACGGCGTCAATACTATGAAGGCAACATGTGCCGACACAACTCTTCTCGGCTCATTTCTTGAGAACCACGATCAGCCGCGATTCCCCTACTACACATCAGATGTTTCGTTGACAAAGAACGCCATTGCCTTCACCATACTGCAAGATGGCATCCCGATCATCTACCAAGGACAAGAACAGTTCTTCCGTGGAGGCGATGTGCCAGCGGACCGTGAAGCATTGTGGACATCGCAATACTCGACCACGTCGACCTTCTACACCTTCATCAAGCAAATCAACAATCTGCGAAATTGGGCCAAGCAAAAGGACACATCGTACTTGACGTACAAAGCCCAACCATCGTCTCCAGACTCGCGCACGATCGTCATGCGCAAGGGCTCTGTCGTCTCAGTCTACAACAACAGGGGCGCCAACGGCGCCGGGTCCTTCACACTGTCGTCCTCAATCAGTGGTTTTACATCCGGCCAGTCCGTGACGGAGATCCTGAGCTGCAAAACCTCATCCGCCGACTCAAGCGGCAACCTCGCCATCGCCATCACCGGAGGACTCCCACAGGTATTCTACCCCACATCCTCACTCTCGGGCAGCGGCATCTGCGCCGGCACCTCCACCACCACACTCGCCACTTCCACCCGCCCAACCTCAACCTCCACAACATCCGGCGCACCTTGTACGACCGCAACCTCCGTCGCAGTCACCTTCATCGGCCGCAAAGCAACCAACTTCGGCGACACGCTCAAGCTCTCCGGCTCGGTTTCCCAACTCGGCTCGTGGAATGCTGCGAACGCTGTTGAGCTTTCGGCCGTAGGATACACTGCTCAGAACCCGTCCTGGAGCGGCACGGTGACTCTGCCGGCGGGGACTTCGTTCCAGTATAAGTTTATCGTGGTGACGAACAGTGGGCAGGTGACGTGGGAAGCGGATCCGGCGAGGAGTTACACCGTGCCAAGGTCGTGCGCGACGGCGGTGACCGTGAGTGGGAATTGGCAGGGGTAGGGTTGCGGAATCGATGTTGGAACAAGGCAGGGCTTTCCTGAGTAACGATAAACACGAGTTCCAGTCGAATCTGCTAAAATTCTTTGTGTATCTCAACCTTGCCAAATGTCAGGATCCAACAATGTCAAACAACCATCGTCGACCGGGAACGTATCCGGCTCGCCGGAATCGAACGCAGAGATTGCGAAACCATCCAAAATTCCGCACTCGCCCAACCCATGCAAGGCAAAGTCATCCTGGCCGCGCCTCACCTGATCCGCCCGCGCAACTCGGCCAACAAGTGGCTCGCTAAAGTTGATGGGAAGCGCAGTGACGATATGCCAGCGGTTGGCCAGCTCTTGGATGGCAGCGATAGCACGATCGGCTCTCGCCTGCCACGTGCCTCTCAGGAGTTCCAGCGCTGAGAGGCAGGTTCGTAGCCCGTTGGCCGCCGTCCTGCGCATGCGATCGTCCGAAGAGGTTGCGTTGATCAGATGCGATACGGCGGTCGTCAGCACGTGGTGCACCAACGGAAAGGGCATTCTTGATGTGTCCTCGGGCGAGTGGTAACGCATGAGGCTCCGCAGAACCTTCGTAGACACGTTGGCTGCTGTTGTCATCGTCCGGAAGGCCACGCGTCGGACAGTGTCGGTATGTGAAACCCCCAGGAAAGGCCGGTGAATTAAGATCATAGACATGTAGTACGACGTGTACAGCAGGCACACAGCTGCGCTCGGTATCGAGTGTGACGTTGTGGTGGTTGGCATTACACAGCATTCGTTCATGCGGTGTTGGAAGCCGAGCAGAGCGTCTCGGGCGCTCATGAGCAACTGCATTTGGCTGTGAGGATCTTGGTCGTCAAAATCAAAAGCGTATATCTGGTCCATGTACTTGTCGAATAGATATGAGAGCCGGCATTGGAGGGCAAATGCCGTCTCCTTCTCACCCCCTTCAGCCTGCTCACGGACCTCGGGAAAGGGTATCTTTATACGGCGCCATGGAATGGCACAGTTGCGACCTAACGTCAACGTCGCCATGCGATCCAACATGCACACGGACCAGAAGACCCTAGCGTGATTGGGGACCTTGCGCGTTAATTGTGTGATATTCAAATCGGCCGGCAAAGGGAAATGCAGCCCGAGATGGATCACGAGTGAGGCCGCCATACTGTTGTACATCCATCCCATATGGTTCTCCTCTCGACTCAATTTCAGCCACGATAAGATCGCCAGGCCGCTGATGACTTGATTGGAGGGGTGCTCTCGGCAACATTCCAGAGCGATGCTTTCTGCGAAAGCAGTGAAAGCAGTCCCTGCAGCTACCGCAGAAGTGTCTTTTGTGTAGCACGAGCCAGCGGCGAGAACGGCAGCGTGGAGGAACTGCAATGGTAGCGGGTTCTTTGGGTCGAAGAGCGTGTCCTGGGTAAATGACTCGTCAACGAAGTAATGGTACGCGTTGACGCGTTCCAGGAAAGCTGATGCCAGGCCGTGCTTGATGTCCGCATTGTGGATGTAATGTTGGGCCATAGGGTCCGCATGGGCCGCATCAGACAGTTCGGTCACATGATCGCGGCGATTAACCGTCGGCTGCTGGAGATCGAAGCTCCCCGAGGGTCCTTGGAAAGATGCCTCGCCTTCCTTGCCAATATGGGTCGTCCATACCAGACGGGATAGCTGGTCAACGGCGTGAGGAAGTCTTCCATCAAGGCCGGCGGTGCTGCGAGGTGTGGCAGTATAGCTGCTATCCGCAAACTCGCAACCTTCACTTTGTCCAGATGCGCTGTCGATTTCATCCCCAACAGTTGCCTCGTGCTCTTTGCTCTTATCTTCCAAATCGCCCAGTGTGTTTTCCTCGGCATTACTCTCCAACCGTTGTGCATAGCTCTTCAATATGGCAATTTGGTCCTCCAGTGCCTTGACTTGATCGTCGTCGTGAGTTTTGCGCTTTCTGGACCTAAGAGTCAGCCAGATTAGACGTCATTTTCCAACACGCGGACCAGTACCTGGATGCAGGTGTGAGAGCAGTTGACTGATAGACACATTCCTTATTCCGTACCGCACACCTGGAACATGCCGGCTGAAGGCCATCGCACTTGGCTATCGTTAGTTATCAAGTCCAGGAGGGAATGTGTGTGCCGACCGAGCAGCTGTATGTACCTACCTTTCGCTTTCGCGTACGGCATTGCATACACGCGTTCCTCACATGTTTCCTGGACCTCGCTGCCTCCATGGAGAATTCGTGTCAATGTGGCATGGGTTGAAGTCGATTGAAGTATGTCAAAGAAGCGATCTGAAGGTACTCGATGGGCGTCATAGATAAGATAAGATAAGATAAGATAAGATAGGGGACTTCTCAACTTGAATATCATTAAATCGACTTCTATTCAACTCAGTCATCAACCGTCCACTCATTCCATCACTGCACATCTCGTGTGCAGCTTTTCTCTCTTGTCCACACCAAGCCAAAGGAGATCTGGGCGGCTGTAATGGCCAACTACATCTAGGAAAGACTTCGCATCGAGTATCGCGTCCAGATCCAGGTCAGCGTAGATGATCCCCTCCTCGGTGGAAAGAATGTCTTCGGATAGTTGACGACCGTCTGGACCATACACTGCCGAGCTTCCGCCACCAGGAACATTCATGAGTGCTCCGCTGCCCGTCTTCATGGCTTGGATTCCCTTCTCAGAGAGCACCGCCGTTGTGTGCAGAACGAATGATTGGGACTCGATGGCATACGTGCGAGCCAGGTTACGACAACCTGCAAGAACAAGATAATCAGCAGAGCATCACCTGCGGTTATGTACCCCACTACTTACCATCTCGGCTCATAGACCAGGTTTCATCCTCGGTGGCTGTTGGAAACACCGGAGGCCACGCTGCCACATGAAACGCCTCCCTCTGTGTTATGGTATGATACTTAAGAAGAGGCTGAACATGCTCCCAGCAAGCCAATTGTCCCACATTTCCGAGAGCGGTCGGAACCACGTTGACCAAGCTGTTCCCGTTGGAGTTGCCAAATATCGTCCTCTCCATGTGTGTAGGCATGATCTTCCTTCTCTGCATGAGTATTTCGCCCGCGTCGCTGATGGTGGCTTGTGATATGTAGAGAGAGTCGTGGTCGTTCTCGGAGAAGCCGAGCGCAACAGTGATCTTGCTCTTGCGGGCAGAGTCCTGGATCTGCTGCATCTGCGCTGAATCTGTCGCTAAGCAATTCTGCATGTATGACCGTGTCAAGGGAGGGTCAAGTGGGCGCGACCTGGTTTTCGTGTCAGCTGAACGATCATCTTTCAGTGAAACATTATCACTGACCAAACCCAGGCAGGATACCCAGGAATCCAGCACTCGGGAAACGATATCAGCTTTGCTCCTTGGCTAGCCGCCTCTTCGATGAGCCTGCAAGTCTTCCCGACAGATGCATTCAGATCGAGCCATTCTGGCTCCGCTTGGGTCACGGCGACGCGGACAGACTTTGACAGCTTGTTGCCCTCCGAATTGTTGTCAGTCATTTCGATATCTGAAGAGAAAACAAGAGAGGAGAATGGTGTGAGCGAGTAAGCTACGCGGCTGCACACATATACTTTGCTCCATTTTGGTCGTTGACACTGCCAGTCTCGCCTCTGTTTAGCGATGCAACGCATGTATGTGTTATCGCGGCGGAGTTCCAGACGCCGTTTGAGCCGCCGCCCCACACAAACCTTGTGAGGCGGATTCCAGCGTTCCGCATCGATAGGGATTTGCCTGTTGCAGCAAGACCTTGGACCGAGACCTCTTTGCTTACACCACTATACTTTGTATGGTAGTTCAACAGGCGGAATCCAAAAATTCCGCCCGATTTCCACCCACAGTAATCACTGTATCAAGATAGGCAGACTTGACCGAAAATACTTCGACTCGTCGGTTAGCAAGCGCGAATGCTCCCATGGCGGCCACATTCATCATGTACATATACTGTTGCTGACTCCCTCCCGGACAGATCGATTGATGCGCAGACTTACATGTACTATTCATCGCTCTTCCTCTTAACATCCAGCCAATTTACGCCATGGATCACGTAATGGACGCTCCGGGCTTAGGCTCACATCCACAAACCATTAGCGATCGTAACAAGAAAACCGACACGCAGGTCGAAGAGACTGCTCCGACCATACGATTTGAGGACATGAACCCGGTCATGCAAATTGACTCCTCGACAACGGATCCCAGGACCTGGTCTCGCTTGCGAAAAGAACTAGCTTTCGCCGTCATCGTGTTCGGGAGCTGTGCATGCGGCGCGATAGGGCCACTACTCGTGCCGGGCTTCACCACGGTTGCCGCCGACCTAGGCGTGACGCTCACGCAGGTGACTCTGCTCAACGGCTCTCTTGTGATGGCGCTTGGTGTTAGCGCATATGTCGCCAATGCACTCGCGACCGCCTACGGCACAAGGTTGATCTTTCTCGCAACGACCCTCGGTCTCATAGCAACCTGCTGCTGGGGCGCCGCGGCCAAGTCTTATGGTTCCCTACTATCGGCTCGTATCTTTCAAGGTAAAGTGTCCTATTGAGCTTGCTACATTCGGAGCTCCGATCGTGTTAACAAGCGTATAGGGCTCATGATGGGTGGATGGTACGCTCTTGCGGGCACGACGTCGATTACGCAGATGTTCGACGTCCACGAGCGAGGCCTGCGCGTTGGCATTTGGAACTTTGCGGTTCTTGTCTCTGTCAACATTTCTCCAGTGATCAGTGGCAGAGTCATCGTTTCGCTGACTTGGCGCTGGTCATTCTGGTTACTGGCCATCACCTTTGGAGCGCTTCTATTCCTCGCCGTCTTCTTCTTTCCAGAGACTTCCAACAAGGGCGGAGCGGCCTATCATGGGCGACCTGGTGATGATTGTGAGAAGGGACGAGGACTGGAACGCAGCAAGGAGACGACATCAAGCGAAGCGGAAACGCCTCCTCCCGGAGGTGCAAAGGTCGAACACCAGACCGAATCGCACTTTGCATCGGTCTGGAAGAGTTTCTTCGCCCTAGACGCCATATCCTCCGGCGATCCATCCCAAGTTCTGGCTGCACTCATCGCACCACTAAGCCTTCTCGGCCACCCGGTCGCCATCTGGGGCTACCTGATGTGGAGCGTCACCTTCACCTGGGTCATCATCCAAGGAGCCGTCGCGGACCAGATATGGGGAGCGCCACCTTACAACCTTTCACCATCTGCAGTCGGGAACCTAGTCGGCATCGCTCCCCTCATCGGGTCTGCGTTGGGTTGTCTGCTGGGAGGAGCCACTTTGGACTGGTTCAGTCGCATGATGGCAAAGAAGAACAACAACGTCTACGAGCCCGAATCGCGACTTTTGATCATCGCCCCTGCCCTGCTTACCTGCGTAGCCGGCGGCTTTGGGCTGGGCGAATCGATCGAGCGGGGCATGAGCGCGATCGTCACAGCCGTCTTCCTCGCTGTCTTGAACTTTGGGGTCGGTGTGGGTTGCACAGGCATCGTCTCCTATACAAACGACACCTTCCGAGAAAGGGCCGGCGAAGCTTTTGGGCTCGCTATGATGGCGAAGAGCGCTTTTGCTTTCGGCATCTCCTTTGAGCTCAATGAGTTCTATGCTGCGCGGGGGCCCAGGGTGTTTTTCTTCACTTGGGGAGGCTTGACGATTGGAGTCATGCTGCTGACAATCCCCATGTTTCTCTGGGGACGGCGGATACGCGAGGGGTGGCGGCGCCAGGATTTTGGTCGTGCTATGTGATTATCATCAGATGTGCGCTGATGCCCGTTAGTCTCCGCTCAATTGCATTCGAATGACTAGCCGTTGCTGGTGCCGACTTACGTATCTCCCGTTCCGAAGGTCCCCTCGTGCTTCTCGTGCCTTTACGCAATCATTTCTTCATAAACTTTCGCAACAAGCTTTCGTCTCTCTGAAGCTGCGTAATCCTGTTCGTCCAATGGGTCTTCCTCCTTTTAGCAGACTTTAATCGACTCCGGCGTGATGATCCGCGGCATCCTACGACGTCTTGCACATAGCGCTTTGAGCTCGTCAGCTCTGTCGATCCGGGCGAGGAGTCATACTTGCCGAGGTCATGTGCGACGGCGGTGGGTGTAAGTGGAAATGGCAGGGTTAGGTGTTAGGGTCGGGGAATTGGGAAGGGTGGGTGGGAGGGCGGCGGGGGGCTTGTTTTGGTCCATTGTGGTAAAGATACAAAACGCGAAGAAGGAGGCACACAGTCTGACAGCTTTAAAGCTTGGGACGGCCACGCTAATTATCTCCTTCAGCTTTTTCCTTGCGCTACGACTTCGATCCCTGGCTCGGCGTTCCTCTATCCGATCCGGGTAAGAAGATGTCCTCAAGCTCATTGATCAACTTGGAGTGCATAATAGTAGGATAATCTTGGTCGGAAAAATAAGTACATTACCTATTCAGCTGAGAGAAAGAGAACACATCACAAACGCGAGAGGCGTTAACGGTCGATGGAGGGGAAAAGAAAGAAACGACTGAGGGAACACAGGCGTGAAAAAACAGAGTCTCTACAACACCATCCCGTCAGTTGCGACGTTCGCCGTTGAGTTCCGAGATCAAATGACTACCGTCAAGCTCATGCGGGCGCGGTACGGCCGACGCCCTCGCAGGGTCCTTCACCGGACCGATGCCATCTTGCGCTGCGTTCCAGTCGAAGTCTTGATTCGGGGCATCTTGGTAAGGCCCCAGATGATGTGCGGTGACCTCTTTCTCCGGGTTCGTCCGTTGACCGAACCAATTCTGGGCGTGTCGGCGGCTCCTTTTGGCCTTGAGGAAGAACGCGAGGGCGGCGACGAGAAGGATGAGTGCTGCGCCTATGCCTCCGCCGATTCCTGCTTTGGCTCCGGTGCTGAGACCTGAAGAGGACGGAGGTCTTTCATACACAGCAGGTGCGGTCGCAGTGTTGGGTTGAGTGGCGGAAGACGGACTGGAGGATGTTGTGCTGGTGGACGGAGGTAGGCTGGAGGACGTTGTGCTGGAGGACGTCGTGCTGGAGGACGTCGTGCTGGAGGACGTCGTGCTGGTTGAAGTTGTGCTGGTGCTCGTTGCTGATGACGATATAGCATCACGGTGACTCGACGTGGGCTGAGCAGCCTCGATGAAGAAGAATCCGGAAGTAACCTCTTGGCCCTGTTCGTCACAATCGCCATCGAGAGGAATGAAGCGTAAAACATAGCCATCTTCCTCCACGGGCTCGTCAGGGACATCGATAACCCAGCTATAGCTGGTCGTCGCGCTGACATTGATACCTCCTGCGATGTTGTTAGCCAGCAATCGCTTCCAAGACATAGAAATCACCTACTGCCTACAATCCTTTGCCAGTTCCGGTTGGTGTAAGGTTGTAGGCACAAGTCGACTTTGGTGATGTCGCATTTCGTGCAGTATGTCCCGAACAGTGAGTCAAGGTCGGGTTGCCACATGGCCTTGAGTGTGGTGCCATCGGTGAAGGTTTCATGGTTGGCTGGGTTGATCCAGTAGTCCTGCACTGTTGCCATTGTAGTAAGACTGTCTGGCGACTGGAGCATCCGAATTTCCGAAGGCGGAAGTCTCCTGTAAATATGTGCAACGGCGAGGCTGCGGTCTTCAGGCAGAGGATGCAGCCTTGAGATAGCGCCAATCTCACCTGCGTCGACTGATTCCCTAAGACCCTCTGATTGGAAAGAGGGGTGATGTCTCTGCATCTTCCTCAGCCTCGTCGTCAACGACCGGGCTCCGCGAAGTCACCTTCAGTACATATCACATCGGTTAACAGTAACAGCGTCACACAGAGAGTCGTCGTCGCTGCTTTGTATGGCCGCCGGTCACTATCCTGTCAATTCGTTCTGTACGAACACTGGACGATCGGTCAGCGGCTTTCTGATACAGGACAGGACAAAAGCACGTCGGAATCGCCAAACCGTTGTAAAATACATCGGGGACCGCCAAGAATTGGGACGAGGCTGGCACCTCAAGATTTGGAAGAGACCGTTTAATGGGACCTTGCATCTTGTGCGTTTCTTCTAAGTACATACATGTCATCGTGATGGGCTATGATCTGATGATGGAGATAGATTAGCGAATGATATGAGACGTAGATAGAAGTCAGATCCATTGCGTTCTCGAAGTGGGGAGTTAGAATACTGTATCGGGGCTGAACCACATTGTGAGGTCTCTAAATCCCGGCTGTGAAAGGAGCGGCCCGACTCCCCGAAGTCTAGCCGTTTCTCCAGGATGCCCGATTGCTCGATCAAGATTGGGCACTTCAACTCCAACCGCTGATCAGTGCGATTTCAAGGCGATTCTACATGCCTTTCAATGCCCAGATGCCGCCACATGGCATGGCAGCTTACATGCACATGCAGACATGCAAACATGCAAATATGCAGCCTTCACACGGCTCCCCGCGACCATCTTGATTGGGGGGACGTGTAGCAACGAGCGACAGCCTCGTCCGAACCAACAGACTCGCAGTCCACTACGTGCCGCCCTCTAGATACCACCCGTCATTTCATTGGCCGCAGACAACGTGCGTGGCACAGTGCATGCGTGAGCACATGAAGGCGTGCCTGCCACTCGCTCATCGCCGAGCAAGATCTCCTACAGTAGTATCTATGCCACGCGAACGAACGATGCTCTCCTTCGCTTCGCAACAAGCCGAGTGCCATGTGCACCGTGAAAAACATCTTCAAAATGGCTCTTCAGCGACGAACGACATATCTGATCATTATCGCCTGCTTGGTGGTAATACTTTGGACGGCGCAGACAGACTTGTTGTTACCATTAATCGGAACACCAGAAATCGCACATGGAGCCACTGAACACCCAAAGCCGTCTTCCACAGAAACCACCGCAGTATACCAGCGGCCCACACCTACTACTGCTGGGAGGTCACGATGGGCAACACTTCCCACACGATATCCGGTCTCAAGTTACGAGCCATTGCCGAGAGCACCAACGCATGTCCTACCCGCTGTTCAATTCGCGTTTCCTGAGGAGGCATCCGAAACTGCCAGACAGCGTGAAGATCGGCAAAACGACGTCAAACGGGTGTTTGAGCGTTGTTGGCAGGCCTACCACGACCGAGCCTGGCTACACGATGAACTCGCCCCCATCTCCGGAGGCTTCAAGACCACCTTTGGCGGCTGGGCAGCTACTTTGGTCGACAGCCTCGACAGTCTATGGATCCTCGGAATGAGAGCCGATTTCGCGGTAGCTGTTGAAGCAACACTCACCATAGACTTCGCAAACACCACATCCACGGAGATCAACCTCTTCGAGACCACAATCAGGTACCTTGGTGGCCTCGTCGCCGCGTACGACCTCAGTGGAGACACCCGACTTCTCGACAAGAGCCTTGAACTGGCGGACATGCTGTACGTAGCATTCGACACGCCAAACCGCATGCCCATCACCCGCTGGAAAGTGCAGCTTGCTGCTGCCGGGGAGGAGCAGATCGCCGAGGAGAACGTTCTTGTCGCAGAGCTGGGCTCGCTTGCTCTGGAGTTCACAAGGCTCTCGCAAATCACTCGGGATCCCAAATGGTACGACGCCGTGCAACGGATCATGGTGGTTTTCGCGCAACAGCAAAACCACACCAATCTACCGGGCATGTGGCCTCTCGTGGTCAACCCTCGGGATCTCGACCTCGCTTCCGGCACCGTCTTCACCCTGGGCGCCATGTCGGACTCTCTCTACGAGTACCTGCCCAAGATGTTCGCTCTGCTGGGCGGGTCGGCGATGTACGAAAGCATGTACCGAGATGCGATGTCTGCCGCTGTCGAGCACACGTTGTTCAGACCAATGCTACCCGAGGACCCTGACATTCTGATAGCCGGCTCGGCTCGTGCGGGTGGTCAGGGCGAAATCCAGCTCGAGCCACAAGGCCAGCATCTGGTTTGTTTTGCAGGAGGCATGCTTGCCCTCGGAGGCCGACTGATGCAAGATCCGGCGCACGTGTCTCTGGGGCGCAAAGTGACGGAGGGGTGTACATGGGCGTACAAACACAGCCCGTTGGGTATCATGCCAGAGATTTTCAATATGCTTCCATGTGACAAGGCCGCATGCGCTTGGAA
>Ga0265780_10000383_pt1 | contig 70363 bp, 55 predicted proteins | sample P1T30metagenome_FD_192432 | JGI IMG/M metagenome (GOLD analysis project Ga0265780, IMG submission 192432) | Plant litter microbial communities from East Loma Ridge, Irvine, California - P1 T30 | ecosystem: Environmental > Terrestrial > Plant litter > Unclassified | place: USA: California...
TGGCGGCGCCCAGCTTGACCGGCTTCTCGCCCCAGATTTCTTCCAGGCGGTAGTACTGGCGGATGGCCGGCTGCATGATGTGGACGATCATGTCGCCCAGGTCGACCAGCACCCATTCACCGGTGTCCTCGCCTTCCATGCCCACCACGTCGCCGCCTGCTGCCTTGACCTTGTCGCGCACCGAGGCGGCCAGCGCCTTGGTCTGACGATTCGACGTGCCCGACACGACCGCGATACGGTCGAACAGGCTGGTCAGGTGGGTCGTGTCGAACAGGACGATGTCCTGGCCCTTGACGTCTTCGAGGGCGTCGACGACGAGCGTTTGCAGTTTCTTGATATCCATTAGCTCTTGTATAAGTTATGTTGTTGAATATAGTCTAGCACTTGCGGTGCGAGGCATGCGCCAGCCTTGGAGGCCGATTTGCCTGCCTGCGCTGCACCGCTGTTCAGCGTCTGGCGCACCTCGGTAGCGGAGATGTCGACCGCCAGTGTGTGGGCCAGGCAGACCCGTCCTGCCGGACTGGCCCGTACTTGCGCCGGCGTGCCGGTGCGCAGGGCCAGCTCGGCCGCCACGGCCGGCGCCAGTCCGGCATTGTCCAGGCTGTAGCCGGGACGGGCGGCCACCGCGAAATTCGTCAGGCCGAACAGGCTTTCCCATTCGCGCCAGGTGTCCAGTTTCTGCAACTGGTCGGCGCCCATCACGAACACGATGGATGCCTCCGGCCCCAGCTCGGCGCGCAGTTCGCGCAGGGTTTCGACGGTGTAGGTCGGCGTCTTGCGTTCGATCTCGCGGGTATCGATGCCGACCTGCACATCGGGCGGAAAGTCAGCGGCCTGCAGGGCCAGCGTCAGCATCGCGACGCGCTCTCGATCGCTGGCCTGCAGCCCGGCTTTCTGCCAGGGCTGGCCGGCCGGCAGGAAGCGCAAGGCGTCCGGATGCAGTAGCTGCGCGAACAGTTCGGCCAAGGCGATGTGGCCATGGTGCACCGGGTCGAAACTGCCTCCCAGCAGGGCCATGCAGGACGTCGCATGGGAAGGCGCGCGCGAGGTCACGCAGCCAGCCAATCCCGGTGCGGCAGGAAGTCGCTGGTCAGCGCCGCTTCCGGGCTGCCGGGTTCGGGATGCCAGTCGTAGCGCCATTTGACGATCGGCGGCATCGACATCAGGATCGCCTCGGTACGCCCGCCCGACTGCAGGCCGAACAGGGTGCCGCGGTCCCACACCAGGTTGAACTCGACGTAGCGGCCGCGCCGGTACGCCTGGAAGTCGCGTTCGCGCTCGCCGTACGGCTGATCCTTGCGTGCCTTGACGATCGGCAGGTAGGCATCGAGGAAACCGTCGCCGACCTTTTTCACCAGTGCATACGAATCGTCGAAGCCGAGTTCGTTAAAATCGTCGAAGAAGATACCGCCGACGCCACGCGCTTCCTTGCGGTGCTTCAGGTAGAAATAATCGTCGCACCAGCGCTTGAAGCGCGGATGCAGTTCGCTGCCAAAGGGCGCCAGCGCGTCGTGGCAGACCTGATGGAAGTGGCGCGCATCCTCCAGCTTGCCGTAGTAGGGCGTCAAGTCCATGCCGCCGCCGAACCACCACACCGGGTCCTTGCCTTCCGCCGTGGCTTCGAAGAAGCGCACGTTCATGTGCACCGTGGGCGCATATGGATTGCGCGGATGCAGCACCAGCGACACCCCCATCGCTTCCCAGGCGCGCCCGGCCAGCTCCGGCCGCGCCGCCATCGCCGACGGCGGCAGGCTGGACCCGCGCACATGCGAGAAATTCACTCCGCCGCGCTCGAACACATTGCCTTCCTCGATCAAGCGCGACACCCCGCCCCCGCCCTCGGCCCGCTCCCAGGTGTCGCGCAGGAAGGGCTTGCCGTCGACGTCCTCGAGCGCCTTGACGATACGCGCTTGCAGGTCGAGCAGCCAGGCCTTGACGGCGTCAGGGTTCGGGGTGGACATGTGGGGATGGGGTGGGATCGAAAAAATGAACGGGGATTGTACACTGATGCGGGGGATTGTGATAGGAGACGGATAAGGGTTGGAATGCCGAGCCGTCTACAGCCAGTTTTGTACCGCTACCCCTTGAGCCGTCGTTCCCGCGCAGGCGCGAATCCAAGTTCAATGCCTTAAGCAAAACGGGACACCCGCCATCGGCAAGTGTCCCGCTTTCCAAAGGCAAAACGCAGCTGCGATCTACGACTGCTTCACCCCACGCCACCCGATGTCGCGCCGATACTGCGCGCCATTGAAGTGAATCTTCTCCACCGTTTCGTAAGCCTGCTTCTGCGCCATCTTGACGCTGTCGCCCAGGCCGACCACGCATAGCACGCGGCCGCCCGAGGTTTGCAAGGTGCCGCCTGCCAGTTGGGTGCCGGCGTGGAAGGTGACGCATTCCGGGGTTTCCGGCGGGATGCCGTCGATGATGTCGCCTTTTTGCGGGCTGTCGGGGTAGCCGCCGGCGGCCATCACCACGCCCACCGCGGTGCGACGGTCCCATTCGAGTTCGACCGTGTCCAGGGTGCCGTTGCAGGCGTGCTCGAGCACCGTCACGAAGTCGCTTTTGAGGCGCGCCATGATCGGCTGGGTTTCCGGGTCGCCCATGCGGCAGTTGAATTCCAGCGTCTTCGGCGTGCCGGCGGCGTCGATCATCAGGCCGGCGTACAGGAAGCCGGTGTAGGGAATGCCATCCTTGGCCATGCCCTGGATGGTCGGGTTGATGATCTCGCGCATCACGCGCGCATGCATTGACGGGGTCACGATCGGGGCCGGGGAATAGGCGCCCATGCCGCCGGTGTTCGGGCCCTGGTCGTTGTCCTTCAGGCGCTTGTGGTCTTGCGAGGTGGCCAGGGCCAGTACGTTCTTGCCGTCGCACATGACGATGAAGCTGGCTTCTTCACCAGCCAGGAATTCCTCGATCACGATGCGGGCGCCGGCATCGCCGAAGCGGTTGTCGGACAGCATGTCGTCCACCGCCTGGTGCGCTTCTTCGAGCGACATCGCCACCACCACGCCCTTGCCGGCGGCCAGGCCATCGGCCTTGATCACGATCGGGGCGCCGTTGGCGTCGATATAGGCGTGGGCCTGGGCCGCATCCGAAAAGGTCTGGTATTGGGCGGTCGGGATGCCGTGGCGCTGCATGAAGGCCTTGGCATAGTCCTTCGAGCTTTCCAGCTGCGCCGCCTCGCGCGTCGGGCCGAAGATTTTCAGGCCGCGCGCGCGGAACAGGTTGACGATGCCGGCTGCCAGCGGCACTTCCGGCCCGACCAGGGTCAGGCCGATGTGCTCGGCGACGACGAAGTCGGCCAGAGCGGCAGGCTCAAGGATCTCGATGTTCACCAGGCGTGCATCGCGCGCGGTGCCGCCGTTGCCGGGCGCGACGTAGACCATCTGCACGCGATCGGATTGGGCCAGTTTCCAGGCCAGGGCGTGTTCACGGCCGCCAGAGCCGACTACCAGGATTTTCATGGGGTCTTTCCGTGTTTGCTTACTCGTCGATGACCGCGTTGGTATAGACTTCCTGCACGTCGTCCAGGTTTTCCAGGGCGTCGAGCAGCTTCTGCATCTTGAGCGCGTCTTCACCGGTGAATTCGGTTTCGGTGTCCGGCTTCATGATGACTTCGGCCGAATCGGCCTTGAAACCCACCGCTTCCAGCGCCTGCTTGACGGCGGCGAAGGCCATCGGGTCGCACAGCACTTCGAAGCCGCCTTCGTCATCGGCGATCACGTCGTCGGCGCCGGCTTCCAGGGCCGCGTCCATCAGCTTGTCTTCTTCCACGCCCGGGGCAAACAGGAACTGGCCGACGTGCTTGAACATGAAGGACACGGAACCTTCGGTCCCCATGTTGCCGCCGAATTTGCTGAAGGCGTGGCGGACTTCGGCCACGGTGCGCACGCGGTTGTCGGTCATGCAGTCGACGATGATCGCCGCGCCGCCGATGCCGTAGCCTTCATAGCGGATTTCTTCGTAGTTCACGCCTTCCAGGCCGCCGGAGCCGCGCTGGACAGCGCGTGTGACGTTATCCTTCGGCATGTTCGCATCCGCGGCTTTTTCGACTGCCAGGCGCAGGCGCGGATTGGTGTTGATGTCGCCGCCGCCCATGCGTGCGGCCACCGTGATTTCCTTGATGAGTCGGGTCCAGATCTTGCCGCGCTTTGCGTCCGTCGCGGCTTTTTTATGCTTGATATTGGCCCATTTGCTGTGTCCAGCCATGTTAAACGTCCCTTAAAGGATTAAGCGTAATCCTCGGCATTTTAACATAGGCCCCTGTCTTAAAACTGTCAGGGAAACAACAGCGCCGTGCCCCGGGCGACCAGTCCGAGGCCCGCCGCGCAGGCCAGCACGGAACCGCCGGGCAGTAGTTTTTCGGCAAGGATCAAGGCGACCAGGCCGCCAATCGCGGGCAGGTTGAGCGCCCCGGCCGGCAGCAGCAGCGCCAGCAGCAGCCAGCAGCAGCCGGTGCAATAGCGGGCATCCTCGGCGCCCATCCGGAACGCCCCCGGCAGGCTGCGCCGCCACTGGGTACGCATGAATGCCAGCGGCGCCCGGCAATGCTCGAGGCAGGCATGCTTGGCCGGCGTCCATTGGTAGACCCCGGCCGCCACCAGCACCAGCGCCCCGGCGATGGGATGGCCGATCGCCATCGATTCGTCGACGGCGCCGGCATCGTGCAGCACCCAGCCGGCCAGGCTGGCGGCGAGGGCGCAGCAGCACCAGACCGACAGGTGGCCGAGCGTAAACAGCAGGGTCGACAGGTAGACCCAGGGCTCGTGCCGCAGGCGCTTGATGCGCGCGTACAGCAGCACCGAGGGCGCCGCCGCCGGCAGCATGGTGGCGGCGATGACGACCACCCACAGCGCGAACAGCAGCGACAGGTCGGCCGCATGCCAGGGCGCGCCATCGACGGTGGGGCTGCTGCCGGGCGAGGCCGCGCGGCCGGCGCGGAACAGCAGCACGGCCCAGCACAAGGCGATGAAAAGGCCCAGCAGGCTCAGGACCAGGCCACGGTCGATGCCGGCGCGCCAGGGAGTCCGGTCGGGAACGCGCGCCGCTCCCTGTCCGGGAACGAGCGCGGGAAGCTGGGCCGATACCGGGGCACCGCTTTGAAACGTCATGCATCCTCCAAAGATGAGATGTTGGCTGCGATTGGACCGCGTCACCTGGAAGACGTTCGCAGGCGTTCTCAGCCGACTTGGCTGATTCGCCCTACAATTGCTCGATGAGCAAAACCGTACTCGACACTTCCGTTGCGCCGACGACAGCTCCGGCGCTGATCGCCGGGCTCTCCATCGCTGTCGGTGGTGCCATTTTGTTTTCCACGAAGGCCATCGTCGCCAAGCTGCTGTATCGCTACCACATCGATGCCGTGACTTTGATCGCGTTCAGGATGCTGTTCTCGTTTCCGGTCTTTGCCGGCGTCGCGATCTGGAAGATGCGCACTGGACCAGCCCTGTACCCCAGCGACCGCTGGCGCCTGCTGGGGCTCGGGCTGATCGGTTACTACCTGTCGAGCTACCTGGATTTCCTCGGCCTGCAATACATCTCGGTCGGGCTGGAACGCCTGATCCTGTTCACCACGCCCACCTTCGTCCTGCTGATGACGGCGCTGGTGTTCAAGCGCCCCATCGCGCGCGCCCAGTGGGCGGCGCTGGCCTTGTCGTATTGCGGCATCGTGCTGGTCTTCATGCACGACCTGCACGGCGGCGCCGGCAGCATCGCCACTGGGTCGCTGCTGGTGCTCGGCTCGGCGGTGTCGTATGCCCTCTACCTGCTGGGCACCGGCGAAATGGTCAGGCGGATCGGCTCGCTGCGCCTGGTGGCGTATGCGATGTGCGTATCGAGCGTGGCCTGCATCGGCCAGTTCTTCCTGCTGCGCCCGGCCAGCCTGCTGGTGCAGCCGCTGCCGGTATACGGACTCTCGCTCGTCAATGGGCTATTCTGTACCATCTTCCCGGTATTCATGACCATGGCCGCGGTGCAGCGCATCGGCGCCGCCAGCGCTTCGCAGGCCGGCATGATCGGCCCGGTGTCCACGCTCTTCCTGGGCTGGGCGCTGCTGGGCGAGCCGATCACTGCCGTGCAGCTGGGCGGCACCGGGCTGGTGCTGGCGGGTATTTATATGCTGTCCCTGAAAAATAATCTGAATGGAAGAGAGACGATGACATCACCGATGAAGCCGCGGATCGCCCTGATCGCCCACGACAAGAAAAAAGACCAGATGATCGCGCTCGCCAGCGAATACCGCGACTTCCTGCGCGGCTGCACGCTGTCGGCCACCGGCACCACCGGCGGGCGCCTGATCGACGAAGTCGGGCTGGACGTCACGCGCATGCATTCCGGCCCGGTGGGCGGTGACCTGCAGATCGGCGCCAACCTGGTGAACGGCGAAGTCGATTGCGTAATCTTCCTGCGCGACCCGATGACGCCGCAGCCGCACGAACCCGACATCAACGCCCTGGTGCGCGCCTGCGACGTCCACAACATCCCCTGCGCCACCAACGTGGCCAGCGCGCGTCTGGTGCTGTCGCAGCTGATCGCGCTGGCGGCCCGCTGATCCTATCGTTTCAGACACCCAAGGAGAACAAGATGGCAAAGGCAATCCGATTCGCGCGCACCGGCGGTCCTGAGGTGTTGGAGCTGGTCGAGGTCGAGGTGGGCGAACCCGGTCCCGGGGAGGCGCGCGTGCGCAACCACGCGATCGGCGTCAACTTCATCGACGTGTATTTCCGGAATGGCCTGTATCCGCTCGACTTGCCGAACGGCCTGGGCCAGGAAGGGGCGGGTATTGTCGAGGCCGTGGGTCCGGATGTGAGCCACATCAAGCCGGGTGATCGTGTGGCCTATGCGGCGCGCCCGAACGGGGCCTACAGTGAAGTGCGCGTGCTGCCGGCCGCGATCCTGGTGCGCCTGCCGGACGACATCCCGTTCGACACGGGTGCCGCCATGATGCTCCAGGGACTCACCGTGCAATACCTGTTCCGCCAGACCTGGAAGCTGGAGCCGGGCCAGACGGTACTGTTCCATGCGGCGGCCGGCGGCGTCGGCCTGATCGCCTGCCAATGGGCGCGCGCCATCGGCGCGAACCTGATCGGTACCGTCGGGTCGGACGAAAAGGCGGAGTTGGCGCGGCGCCATGGTGCCGCCCATGTCATCAACTACAACACGGAGGACGTGGTGCAGCGGGTCATGGAGATCACCGGTGGGGCCAAGGTGCCGGTCGTGTTCGATTCCGTGGGCAAGGACACGTTTGCGCGTTCGCTCGATTGCCTGGCGCCGCTGGGCCTGATGGTCAGCTTCGGCAATTCCTCCGGTGCGGTGCCGCCGTTCGCGCTGAGCGAACTGGTCTCGCGCGGCTCGCTGTTCATCACCCGTCCGACGCTGCAGACCTATGCTTCGACGCGCGAAAAACTGGAGGCGATGGCGGCCGATCTGTTCCAGGTGGTCTCCAGCGGCCAGGTCAAGATCGAGATCAATCAGCGCTTCCCGCTGGCCGACGCCGCCCGCGCTCACACCGAGCTCGAAGCGCGCCGCACCACCGGCAAGACCATCCTCCTGCCGTGAGCCTGCCATGAGGGAATTCAGCGACGACAGGGAACCCCCGATCGAACCGGAACCGGTGACCCAGCCCAGGTTTGGGCGCTTGCTGGTGGTGTTGCTGCTGGCGATCTTGTTGATCGTGGCGATTACGGTGGGGTCGGAGGCGTATTTTTCTTGATCGAAAAAGCGCAATCCTTCTTCGTCCGAAATAAAGAAGCCGTCATTCCCGCGAAAGCGGGAATGACGGCTTCACGGCAAGCGGTGCTTGACGGGCTTAAACGGCCAGCCGTTTAAGCCGCGGCCAATCGCTCACCCATTCTTCTGCTGCGTCAACTCGATCACCCGCGACCCTCCATTCGGCCCCGGGAAACCTTCGAACGCACTCTGCACCAGCGCCGGCATCACCGCAGGCGTCGATTCCTGCTTGCTGACGTTGCGCACCGTGACGTCGAACAGGCGCTTGCCTTCGCCCGCCGTCTGGATGCCGATCTGCACCTGGCGGTGGTAGCGGTGTTCTTCTTGCACGTCATACGGGCGCATCGGGCCCCAGAACGGGTCGTAGAAGGGGCTGTACCAACCGCCGCCGCCCCAGAAGCGGCGCCGTCCGCCGAAGTAGGCGAAGCGCGGGGAGTAGGCGTAGCTCGGCGCGAACGACGGATAGATCACCTGGGTCGGCACGTCGATGGTCGAGAAGCGCATCGACACCTTCAGGGCCGGTGCTTGCGGGGCCTCGTGGAAGCCGAGGCGGGCCATCTGGCCGCGCACCAGGTTCTGGTAGCTCTGCAGCTCGAGGGTGTTGTCCTGGGCCGGCGGCGTGTCGAAGGCATAGCTCTTGTCGCTCAGCTGGGCCGGCCATTGGTTGAAAGTGGTAACGTTGCTGCGGATCGTGGATGCGCAGCCGCCCAGCAGCAGGCTCAGGGACGCCACCGCTAAAATCATTGTGCGTTTCATGAAGGATCTCTCTTTGTTATTGCGCTTTGTCATCGGTATGTTCCAAGGATATATCTTATTCCGGTTGTTCGATATTCGCTGAACCATTTACGGGCGGTTACGGGCTGTACATATCGATACATGAATCGAACCGAAATGGTTCGCAAGCTGTTGGTAAAATAAGCACTTCACCAACGGCTTCAGCGGACCCCACCATGCGCACCGATACGCCCCAGACCATTTACCGCAAGGACTACACCGCCCCCAGTTACCTGGTCGATACCGTGGAACTCGGCTTCGACCTCGACCTCGACCCCGCCCGCACCGTCGTCGCCAGCCGGCTGACAATGCGCCGCAATCCGGACAGTGCCCAGCGCGACATCGAGCTCTACGGGGAAGCACTCCAGTTGGTGGCGATCCGGCTGAATGGCAAGATCCTGGACGAGGACGCTTATTCGCTGGAAGACAAGCTGCTGCGCATCCCCGACGCGCCCGATGACGTGGTGCTGGAAATCGAAACCGTGTGCGTGCCCGAAAGCAATACTACGCTCAGCGGCCTGTACGTCTCGAACGGCAATTTCTACACCCAGTGCGAAGCCGAAGGCTTCCGCCGCATCACGTATTTCCTGGACCGTCCGGATGTGATGGCGAAGTACACGGTCATGCTGCGCGCCGACAAGGACAAATTCCCGGTGCTGCTCTCGAACGGCAACCTGATCGAGGAGGGCGAACTGGACGATGGCCGCCACTATGCGCTGTGGGAAGACCCGTTCAAGAAGCCTTCTTACCTGTTCGCGCTGGTCGCCGCCCGCCTGGTATGCCAGGAAGAAACCTTCCCGCTGGCGGATGGGCGCGAGGCGCTGCTGCAGGTCTGGGTCGAAGAGGGCAACCTCGACAAGACGGATTACGCGATGCAATCGCTCAAGCGCAGCATCCGCTGGGACGAAGAGCGCTGGAACCTCGAGCTCGACCTGGACCGCTTCATGATCGTTGCCGTGGGCGACTTCAACATGGGCGCGATGGAAAACAAGGGCTTGAACATCTTCAACACCAAGTATGTGCTGGCCAATCCGCGCGTCGCCACCGACGTCGATTTCCAGGGCATCGAAGCCGTGGTCGGCCACGAATACTTCCACAACTGGACCGGCAACCGCGTGACCTGCCGCGACTGGTTCCAGTTGTCGCTGAAGGAAGGCCTGACCGTGTTCCGCGACCAGGAATTCTCGGCCGACATGATCGGCACCGATACTGGCCGCGCCGTCACCCGCATCGACCAGGTGCGTACCTTGCGCCAGGCCCAGTTCCCGGAAGACGCCGGCCCGATGGCCCACCCGGTCCGTCCCGACTCCTTTGTCGAGATCAACAACTTCTATACCGTCACGGTGTACGAGAAGGGCGCCGAAGTGGTCCGCATGTACCAGACCCTGCTGGGCCGCGACGGCTTCCGCAAGGGTATGGACCTGTATTTCGAACGTCACGACGGGCAAGCCGTCACCTGTGACGACTTCCGCCTGGCGATGGCCGACGCCAATGGGCGCGACCTGACCCAGTTCGAGCGCTGGTACAGCCAGGCCGGCACCCCGATCCTGCAGGCCGAGACCCGCTACGACGAGCAGGCCGGCACCTATGCCTTGCGCCTGGTCCAGTCCTGCCCTGCCACCCCGGGCCAGCCGGACAAGCTGCCCTTCCATATCCCGGTGGCCGTCGGCCTGCTGGGCAAGGATGGGCAAGACTTGCCGCTGACCGTCGATGGCCAGGACTACGGTACGACGGCCGTGCTGGAACTGACGGAAGCCGACCAGACCTTCGTCTTTACCGGCATTGGCGAGCAGCCGACACCGTCGATCCTGCGCGACTTTTCGGCGCCGGTGATCCTGAAATATGGCTATAACGATGCCGAATTGACGCTGCTGTTCAACCACGACAGCGATCCGGTCAACCGCTGGGAAGCGGGCCAGCGCCTGGCCATGAGCCGCCTGGTCAGGCTGGCCGGCAACCTGGCCGTGCAGAATTCGACCGCCGGCATCGGCACTGACAAAAACGCCGGCAAGGCCATCGCCACACTGGACCTCGACGAGGTCTTCATCGAAGCCATGCGCAAGATGCTGGCCGACGACTCGCTCGACCCGAATTTCCGCGAGCAGGCCCTGGTGCTGCCTTCGGAAACCATGATCGCCGACCAGTTCGACGTCGTCGATCCGCTCGCCATCCACATGGCGCGCCAGTTCGTGCGCGCCGACATCGGCGCCCGCCTGCGCAGCGAGTTGCTGGCCCAGTACCAGGCCAACCAGACGCCGGGCGAGTACAGCCCGGACGCCGACGCGATCGGCAAGCGTGCGCTGAAGAACCTGGCCCTGTCCTACCTGTGCGCGGCGCCCGACGCCGACACCATCGCCCTGGCGCGCAAGCAGTTCGATGAAGCCGACAACATGACCGACCGCATCGCCGCGCTCCAGGCCCTGGTGCACGCGCGCGCCGCCAGCGAGGAGGCCGATGCCGCGGCGGGCGATGCCCTGCAACGTTTCTACGACGAGTTCAAGGGCGAGGCGCTGGTGGTCGACAAGTGGTTCGCGATGCAAGCCTCGGCTCCGGGTACCGGTGTCGATGCGGTGCGCGAACTCATGACGCATCCGGCATTCACGCTGCGTAACCCGAACCGGGCGCGCAGCCTGGTGTCTACCTTCTGCGCCGGCAATCCGGTCGGTTTCCATGCCGGGGATGGCAGCGGCTACGCATTCTGGGCCGAGCAAGTCGTCACGCTCGACGCGCTCAACCCGCAAGTCGCCAGCCGTCTGGCCCGCGCCATGGACCGCTGGCGCCGTTACGCACCAGCCTTGCAGGTGCACATGAAAAAGGCGCTGCAGCACGTGGCCGGACAGGGCAAGCTGTCGAACGACGTGCGTGAAGTGATCAGCAAAGCGTTGGCAAACTAAGGATCGGTAGAAATACCCGTAGGGTGGGCTCCCCGAGCCCACCCTACGAAAATTGAAACAACATAAGGAAGTTCATGAAACGTGTCAGCCTGACCCAGTACCTCGTCGAGGAACAACGCCTCAACGACAACATCCCCGCCTCGCTGCGCCTCCTGATCGAGGTCGTGGCGCGCGCCTGCAAGACCATCAGCCATTCGGTGGGCAAGGGCGCGCTCGGGGATATCCTCGGCAGTGCCGGCTCCGAGAACGTCCAGGGCGAAGTGCAGAAGAAGCTCGACGTGATCTCCAACGAGATCCTGCTCGAAGCCAACGAGTGGGGCGGTCACCTTGCGGCCATGGCGTCGGAAGAAATGGAATCGATCCACCCGATCCCGAACCGCTACCCGATGGGCGAATACATGCTGCTGTTCGATCCGCTGGACGGCTCCTCGAACATCGACGTCAACGTCTCGATCGGCACCATCTTCTCGGTGCTGAAGGCGCCGGAAGGCATGAGTGCCCCGACCGAAGCCGACTTCATGCAGGCCGGCACCCAGCAGGTCGCCGCCGGCTACGCGGTGTATGGCCCGCAGACCATGCTGGTGCTGACCACCGGCAATGGCGTGAACTGCTTCACCCTCGACCGCGAAATGGGTTCCTGGGTCCTGACCCAGAAAAACATGCAGATTCCGGAAGAAACCAAGGAATTCGCGATCAACATGTCGAACCAGCGCCACTGGCATCCGCCGGTGCAGCGCTACGTGTCGGAAATGCTGGCAGGTAAAACTGGCCCGCTGGGCAAGGACTTCAATATGCGCTGGATCGCCTCGATGGTGGCCGACGTGCACCGCATCCTGAACCGCGGCGGCATCTTCATGTACCCGGCCGACCTGCGCGACCCGGCGCAACCGGGCAAGCTGCGCCTGATGTACGAAGCCAACCCGATGGCCATGATCGTCGAGCAGGCCGGCGGCGCCGCCACCGACGGCCGCCAGCGCATCCTCGACATCCCGCCGACCAAGCTGCACCAGCGTGTGCCGGTGTTCCTGGGATCGAAGAGCGAAGTGGAACGCGTGACGGCTTATCACGCCGAGTAAGGCCGCGCCATCCCGTATTTTGACGGTCGCACGCAAAATTGCCGAGTCGGGCTAGCAAGTTTGCACTGTTGTTTGTTAGAATACGGGTCCCTGCTACACGGTCAGTCCGTGGAAGCAGTGTGTCGCCGCTGTAGCTCAGTCGGTAGAGCAGCGCATTCGTAATGCGAAGGTCACCAGTTCGATTCCGGTCAGCGGCACCAAGAATTCAGTCGGGAAGCAGAGGGAAAAAGGGTTGCATGCTCAAGCATGTAACCCTTTTTTCTTTTCGGCCTCAGTTTTCCACGATACCGCGCAGGGCCTGCGCCGCTTCGCGCCAGTTCCCCGTCTCCGCCAGTTGCGCCGCCGGCCGCGCCTCGCCCCAGCGGAAGGGCAAAGCCCCGGCATTGCGCACCACTTCGCGCACCCGGAAGCGCAGCAGGCGCTCCGCCCCCTCGAAGGCCGCGACCAGCGGCCCGTCCCAGACGATCTCGGCTTCGACCGCCAGGTGCAGCAAATCGCCGCTGTCGACGTCGACGAACAGCAGGCCGGCGCGCGGATACGCGGTCAGGTTGCCCAGCGTGTTGAAGAAAAAATTTCCCATGAAGTCAGGTGCCAGTAGGGTGCCGTCCGCGTCGGCGTGCACGAAGCCGGGCCGTCCGCCGCGGTGCGACACGTCCACGCCGCGCGCCCCATCGCTGCTCCCATCGGCCTCCGCATCCAGCTTGGCGCTGGCAATGAAAAAGGTGTCCGCGCGCTCGATCAGGGCGCGGTCCTGCTCGTTCAAATGCGACGCACGTACGACCAGCGGCTCTGGGCGCGGCGTGTCCAGGTGATGCATGCGCTGCTGGATATATTGCGGACAGTTGCCGAAGCTCTGGAGGACGCCGATGCTCAGCACTTCGCCCTCCACGGCCTCGATGACGCCATTCACCCGGTTGCGCCGCCGCGTCGCCGGCACCAGCCCCAGCCCGCCGACGTGGCGGCCGGGCAGCAATTCGCCCTGCAGCGGATCGCCCGGCAGCAGGCCGCCGCCGATGCGCAGGGTACGCGCATCCGGTGCCGCGATGAAGCCCGGAGCGCCGGCCAGCATCGTGGCCCAGGGCTGGCCGGCGCCATCCAGCGCGCCGAGGATGAAGTAGGGCAGTTCGCTGAAGAACTGGCGGTGCTGGTCCGGCATGTGGTCGCGGATGGCGACGCTGGCGCGCTGCGCGAAATCGGCGCGTACGCCGGCGCGGGCCTGGACCGCGAGTTCGCCGGCATGGAATCGCAAGGTGTCCATGATGTTCCTCACCAGGTTTCCGGTGCCACGCCGGCCACGGTGGACGGCATGGCGACAAAGCCGGGCAGGGCGCGCACCTGGTCGAGCCAGGCGCGGATGCGCGGATAGGGCTTGAGCGAGACGCCGCCTTCCGGTGCGTGCGCGATATAGCTGAAGGCGGCAATGTCGGCCAGGGTGGCATCGTCACCGAGCAGGAAACGGCAGCCCGCGAGCTCGCCTTCCATGGTGTCGAACAGGCGGACCGCGATCGCTTGCGCCCGTTCATGGTCCAGCGGCGCGCCGAACACCGTCACCAGCCGCGCCGCACATGGGCCATACGCGATCTTGCCGGCCGCCGTCGACAGCCAGCGCTGGACCCTGGCCGCGCCGAGCGGATCGCGCGGCAGCCAGCGCTCATCCGTGCCGTAGCGTAGGGCCAGGTAGACCAGGATGGCGGTGGAGTCGGCCAGGACGACCTCGCCGTCCACCAGCACCGGGATTTCGCCGAAGGGGCTCATGGCCAGGAAAGCAGGCGAGCGGTGGGTGCCCCCGGCCAGGTCGACCGCGACGAATTCGTAATCCAGTCCCAGCAGGCCCAGGAACAATTGCACGCGATGGGTGTGGCCGGACAGCGGGATGCCGTGGAGTTGCATGGTATCGATTCCTTTGATTGGGTGAGTCATCAGTGTAGGCAGGACAAAAGGTTTCGATAAGACGGACAATCGTGGAATTAAAGTTCACTAAAAGCGTACAATGTCCTGATGGATATCTCCGCTGTCAACCTGAACCGCCTTGCCGTCTTCGTCGCCGTCGTCGAAGCTGGCTCGTTGACCGCCGCAGCCGGACGCCTGGGCCTGGCCAAGTCCATGGTCAGCAAGCACATACAGTTGCTGGAAGCCGAGCTCGGCGTCGGCCTGCTGGTGCGTTCCACGCGCACGCTGCGCCTGACCGAAGCCGGGCGCGGCTTTTACGAGGCCAGCCGCCAGGTGTTGCAGGCGGCCGGCGATGCGATCGAGCAGGCGCGCACCGGACGTGACAGCGTGCAGGGCAAGCTGCGCGTGGCGGCGCCGGTCGACTATGGCGTGATGGTGGTGGCGCCCTTGTTGTCGCGGCTGCGCGCGCTCTATCCTGAGTTGACGGTGGAACTGCAATGCGCCGACCACCGCGTCGACCTGGTTGCCGAAGGTATCGACGTGGCGGTGCGGCTGGGCAAGCTGGGCGATTCGGGCCACCAGGCGGCCCGCGTGGGGCCCTTGCTGCGCTGGCTGGTGGCAAGCCCGGATTTCATCGCCCGCCATGGCTTGCCGGCCGAACCGGCGGCATTGGCACCGCTGCCCTGGGTCGAGTTGACGGTGGTCGCCCAGCCGGGCAGCTTCACCTTGAGCAACGCCGGCGGGCGCACGCAGGAGGTGGCGATGCGCAACACCGTGTTTTCGACGAATAGCGCCTACGCCTCGCGCGCCGCGGCGCTGGCCGGCAACGGCGTGCTGCGCGCCACCGTGTTTTCGGTCCGGGACGACGTCGCGGCGGGTCGCCTGGTGCGCCTGTTGCCGGACTGGTCGCTGGCGGCCAGCGACATCCACGCCGTCTACCCGGCCTCGCCGCATCTGCCGTACAAGGTACGGGTCTTCATCGACGAACTGAAAGCTGCCGCCAACGCTTTTCCGAACGATTTGCGCGATATGAAAAAAAGTTGAATCCGTGCGCGGCCTCATCCAGTACAAGCTGTATGCACTCCGTACTGGATTTTGGTTTTTTCCGAATCGAAATTCATTGCCGTGTGTTCACGATGTTTTTCGACGTCTTACTCACCGGAGAATTACCATGACGGATACCAATGTCACCCTGGCCTTACTGGAATCGCGCAAGCAAAAGCTGGAAAAACGCCGTTCGTTCTTCAAGAACGTCGGTGGCCTGAGTGTCGGGCTGGTGGGCGGCACCCTGCTCAGCGCCTGCGGCGGTTCGGTGCGCGACGCGGTGGCCCAGTCGGCCCAGCCGACCGACACCGACATCCTCAATTTCGCCCTGAACCTGGAATACCTGGAAGCGCAGTTCTATTCGTATGCCGTCTTCGGTACCGGGCTGGCCGCCAATATGTTGACCGGCACCGGCACCCAGGGCGCGGTTACGGGCGGCAAGCAGGTGCCGTTCAAGGACCCGCTGGTGGCGCAATATGCAAAAGAAATCGCCCAGGATGAAATCGCCCACGTCGGCTTCCTGCGCTCGGCGCTCGGCAACGCGGCGGTGGCGCAGCCGGCCATCGACATCGGCGGAACCGATCCGAACGGTGCATTCTCGAACGCGGCGCGCGCGGCCGGGCTGGTCGGCGCGGGCATGGCCTTCGACCCGTATGCCAGCGACGAGAATTTCCTGCTGGGCGCCTTCATCTTCGAGGACGTCGGCGTGACCGCTTACAAGGGAGCATCGCCACTGATCCAGAACAAGACCTTCCTCGAGGCGGCGGCCGGTATCCTGGCGGCCGAAGCCTATCACGCCGGCCTGATACGCACCGTGCTGTACACGAAAGGCCTGAGTGCGCCGAGCCTGCGTACCGCCGCCGGTGCGATTTCCGATGCGCGCGATAGCCTCGACAATTCGGCCGATGTCGACCAGGGCATCGTCGATGCATCCGACAGCACCGTGTCGAACATCGTCCCGCTCGACAAGAACGGCATCGCGTTCAGCCGCAGCCCGGGTGACGTGCTGAACATCGTCTACCTGACCAAGGAGTCGGTGACCATGGGCGGATTCTTCCCCAAGGGGGCCAACGGCGTGCTGAACCTGAGCACGGCTTACGCCTGACGTCCTGGGCAGCTTGGAGGAGCGGCCGTGGCGTCCTGGTGGCGCCGGCTGCCCGGCTTCATCGGCCCCGGCTACCTGGCAGGACACTCACCTGAACGGACACCACTTTCGAAAACATTTCACCAGTCAAGAGTGCGCGACGAAAAGGTATGATAATTTTCGTTGTGCTTGCAATTTTTTCAATAATTTTCCTTGGAGAAGGTCAGCAGTGTCCGACGCCAGTCTGCCCGATTCCCTCCAGCTGCATGCGTGGCTGAGCGCCGCCGCACGGCAGGACGCTACCGCGTTCCGCTCCCTCTACGACGCGACCTCGCCCAGGTTGTACGGCTTTGCGCTGCGCATCCTGGCCAGGCCCGAACTGGCGGAAGAAGCCTTGCAGGACGCTTTCGTCGCCATCTGGCACCACGCGGACAGCTATCAGCGCCATCTGGCCGCGCCCATGACCTGGATGACGACCATCGTCCGCAACAAGGCGCTGGACTTGCTGCGCGTCGCCGGCGGCGACGATGGGCGCGCGGCCGGCTTGGACAGCGACTTCGTGGATGCGCTGCGCGATCCGGGCCCGACGCCGGCCGAAGCGCTGGCGCTGAGCAACGAGGCCAAGGCGCTGGCCGACTGCATGGCGGCGCTGGAAGGGGCGCACCGCCAGGCGGTCGGCCTGGCCTTCTTCCACGACTTGTCGCACAGCGAGGTCGCGCAGCAGATGGCGCTGCCGATCGGCACGGTCAAAACCTGGATCCGCCGCAGCCTGGAGCGGCTGAAGACTTGCCTGCAGAAAGGAGGCTGGCCATGAACTTGCGCGACAAGCCCTCGTTGCGCGACCGGCTCGCCGCGGAATATGTGCTCGGCACCCTGAAGGGCGGCGCCCGGCGCCGCTTCGAGGCTTACCTGCATGACGATGCCGCCTTGCGGCGCACGGTGGACGGCTGGCGCGAGCGGCTGTTGCCGATGGCGGAATTCGTGCCCGCCAGGCGTCCGCGCAAGCAGGTGTGGCACCGGATCGCCGAGCGGCTGCATCTGCGCCGCAGCTATCCCGCATGGCAGTTCTGGCACAGCGATTCCCTCGTGTTCTGGCGCTGGCTGGGTGGCGTGTCGGCTTGCGCGGCGCTGGTGCTCGCGCTCGCGCTCGGCGGTGGCTGGCAGGCGGCGCCACAGCCCGATTACATCGCCACGCTGGCGGACGACAAGGCGCAGCCGGCCTTGCTGCTCACGGGCGAGCGGCGGCGCCAGCTGTTGACGGTACGGGTCCTCGGCAAGCTTGCTGTCGCCAATGACAAGACGCTGCAGTTATGGGCGGTGCCGGTGCAGGGCAAGCCGCGTTCGCTCGGCGTCCTGGCTGGCGGCCCGGAAAGCAGGCTGGCGCTGGACGATGCCGCGCTTGGCGCCGGCGTCGCCATGCTGGCAGTGTCCCTGGAACCAAGCGGCGGCTCACCGGACCCGAACGGTCCGACCGGCCCTATTCTGTACAAAGGCAATTGGGTGCGGCTCTTGTAATGCCGCGCATGCGATTTCCGGGCGAGATTGCAGACAATTTCCCGCGATCGAATAGCTCTGTTAGGCACCGCACAGTCTCCTTCGTCCGGACGTTATATTTTTTGTATCGTGAACTCCGCAAACTCAACAGTGCCAGAACGTGGCGCCGCGGAACAGCAGCGAATGCGAGAGGGCCCCGACTATCCCGGGAACTTTTGAGCAGATTCAGTGTCAATTGCGATAAGTCTTGATTCTGTGCACTGTTCAGGTGGCTCCGTTGATATAGCGCAGCCCACTCACGCGCCTTCGTTTTGTTTGGTAGGGAATGAGGGAAGAATGTGGTGATGGTCGAGTTTCGGTCTACTCCGCGTCGGTCTACAAATTTTACGAGGAATTCATCATGGATAATCAGAAGTCGAGCGAAGCAAAAGGCAGCAATCTGGGCAGCAATCTGGGCAGCAACGCAGGTAACCAGGGCAGCGCCAACAACACCGGTTCGGGCAGCCTGAACAAGAGCACCCAGCTGAACCAGGGCAAGGATCAAGCCTCCGGCTCGACCGGTTCGAGCACCGGCGGCGCCACCGCTTCCACCCAGGGCGTCGGCTCGATGGGTGCAATGAGCGCCAGCGGCTCGACCGCCGGCGGCACCAACAGCCAGAGCACCGGTGCATCGGGTGCGAGCGGCCAGCTGAACAGCCAGAGCGGTGCAGCAACCGGCTCCGGCACCGGCGGTGATGCCAAGGACATCGCTGGCAAGGCCCAGGACGTCGCCAAGGATGTCGCTGGCAAGGCCCAGGACGCCATCGGCAAGGCCCAGGACACGGCTGACCAGAAAGCCCAGGACCTGCACCAGTCGATCGACAAGGCTGCCGATGCCGCCAAGCCGCTGGTCGACAAGGCCATCAACAGCGTGCAGCCGGTCGTCGACCGCCTGGCTACCACCGCCCACGCCGGCGTCGACAAGCTGCAAGGCCTGCTGACCGGCGCCACCTCGGGCCTGGGCGACCGCAAGGAACAACTGACCGACGCCTACGGACAATACGTGGACCAGGGCCGCGACTATGTGCGCCAGAACCCGGGCACCGCCGTTGCCATCGCTGCCGGTGTGGGCTTCCTGCTGGCCAAGATCCTGGGCGGCGGCCGCCGCGATTACTGATCGCGACACCGATCGGTCACGCCTTCTGATTAGGGAGACGGCCGATTATCGACCTTGAAAGCCGGCGCGATGCCGGCTTTTTTTCGGCCTTGATCATGCACCCCGGTTGTTACAACCCGACAAGTGCATTCAGGATAATTGCCACACAGGCATAAATCCTATAACCTTTCTGCAACGCAATCTTTTCAGTTTGCATGTGCCGCCCCATCCCTGCTGGCACGCATCCATCCAATCTGTCCCAGTCCACTACCGTCGTCTGATGGTAGCGACGGCAGTGCTCACTCCTTATTTTTAATACCAATGAATTTGTTGAATCTGAACATCGCCAACCGACTTCGACTGGGTTTTGGCTTGCTACTGGTGATGGTCGTGGCGCTGGCCTTCATCGGTGTGCAATCGCTGGACACGCTGCACCATGACGTCACCGACATGGCCAAGGGTGTGTGGCCGCGCGCGCGCCAGGCGAGTGTGGCGCTGGACAACGTGCGTGGCAGCATGGCCCGCCTCGGCCAGCTGGTCGCCACCCCGGATGCGACTGCGCGCAAGAGCGTCGACCAGCGTCTGTCCGCGAATATCGACGAGGTCAACACGGCCATCGCCAACCTGGAACCGCTGCTGGTGACCCCGACCGGCAAGGCCTTGCTGGCGGATACCACGGTACAGCGCGACGCTTACCTGGCGGCGGTGGCGCAGGTACGCGCCCTGGCTGCCGATGGCAAGCAGGATGAAGCCGAAGTGCTGGCCTACGGCAAGACCTACGATGCCTTGCATGCGCTGGCGCAAAGCCTGCGCAAGCAGGTCGAGTTCCAGGAAGGCCGCTTCGACAGCATGGCCGCCGGTGCCGATACCACCTACACGCTGGCCTTCCGCGTGATCACCGGTACCGGCATTGTCGCCGCGCTACTGGCGATCGCCGCCACGCTGCTGATCACGCGCTCGGTGGTCGGGCCGCTCAGGCGCGCGGTCGAGGTGGCACGCACTGTCGCCGCCGGCGACCTCACCAGCCGCATCGAGGTCACCGGCAACGATGAAGCAACCCAGATGATGGCCGCGCTGAAGGACATGAATGCTTCGCTGCTGAAGGTAGTGTCCGAGGTACGCAGCGGCAGCGGCGAGATCGCCACGGCCGCGCGCGAAATCGCCACCGGCAACCTGGAACTGTCTGCACGCACCGAGCAGCAGGCCAGCTCGCTGGAAGAAACCGCGTCATCGATGGAAGAGATGACCTCGACCGTGCGCCAGAACGCCGAGAATGCCCAGCAGGCCAATCAACTGGCCGCCAGCGCATCCGACGTGGCGCGCCAGGGCGGCACCGTGGTGGCGCAGGTGGTGCAGACCATGGGCGACATCGACACGGCTTCGCGCAAGATCGTCGAGATCATCGCGGTCATCGACGGCATCGCGTTCCAGACCAATATCCTGGCCTTGAACGCGGCTGTCGAGGCGGCGCGTGCCGGCGAGCAGGGCCGCGGCTTTGCCGTCGTCGCCAGCGAGGTGCGCGGACTGGCCCAGCGTTCGGCCGCGGCGGCCAAGGAGATCAAGGGCTTGATCGATGACTCGGTCGGCAAGGTGAGCCTCGGTTCGCAACTGGTCAACCAGGCCGGCAGCACCATGGCCGAGGTGGTAGCCAGCGTCCAGCGCGTGAGCGACATCATGGGCGAGATCAGCAGCGCCAGCCGCGAGCAGGAAGGCGGCATCACCCAGATCAATCACGCGGTGACCGAGATGGATGCCGTGACCCAGCAGAATGCCGCGCTGGTCGAGGAAGCCGCGGGAGCGGCGGGCAGCCTGCAGGAACAGGCGGACCGGCTGCAGCAGATGGTGGCGGTGTTCACGGTGGATGGCGCACCTGCGGGCGCCGCGCGGGTGGCACCGGTACAGCGTGCGAGCCTTGCGGCCAGCGCGCCGCGTGCGGCGGTGTCGGTCAGGCCACAAGCGAAGCCCGTGACCAGGGCGGCTGCCGAGGAGTGGGAAGCCTTTTAAGGCAAGCAAGGACGCCGCAGCCGGAACCATCGCCGGCGGCAGTTACAAAATTTTACTGACGGAATGCCTGGAGCATGTGCAGACTGATGCTTTCGGGCCTCGAGGCCTGCAATCACCGGGAGCATCCATGTTCCGTCACCTCGCTTTTCTGTCCGCTACCGCGCAGGTGCTGGCATTGACGCCGGCGCCGTCAGCGCAGGCCGCTCCACAAGCGCCGCCGGCGCCGGAGCAGCAAGCCGTCCACGTGTTGAACCGCCTGGCCTTCGGCCCGCGCCCCGGCGACGTCGAGCAGGTGATGCAGGTCGGCGTGCAGCGCTGGATCGACGAGCAGCTGCAGCCGCAAGCGATCCCCTTGCCGGCCGGGCTCAAGGCGCGCCTGGACAGTCTCGGCACCGTCACGCGCAGCGCCGGCGCGTCGCTGGCCGAATACCTCGAGCTGCGCAAGGAAGTGCGCGACGAGGACGAGGGTGCGAAACAGCGGCGGCGCCTGCTCGAGGCAAGCGTGGCGCGCGAAGCGGCGGAAGCGCGCCTTCTGCGCGCCATCGACAGCCCGCGCCAGCTGGAAGAAGTGATGGTCGACTTCTGGTATAACCATTTCAATGTCTTCTCCGGCAAAGGCATCGACCGCGCCCTGGTCACCAGTTACGAGAACGAGGCGATCCGCCCGCACGCGCTGGGGTCCTTCCGCGCGCTGCTGGACGCCACCGCCAGGCATCCGGCGATGCTGTACTACCTCGACAACGCCGTGTCCTCGGCACCCAACGCCAGGGGCAAGGGCGGCCTGAATGAAAACTATGCGCGCGAACTGATGGAGTTGCACACGCTGGGCGTGGATGGCGGCTATACCCAGCGCGACGTGACCGAACTGGCGCGCATGCTGACCGGCTGGACCTTCGACCAGCGCCGCCTGGCAAGCGGCGGCGAAGGCTTCCGCTTCGATCCGAAGCGCCACGACAAGGGCGACAAGACCTGGCTCGGGCAAGTCATCGCGTCCGACGGCCAGCGCGAAGGCGAGCGTGCGCTCGACGTGCTGGCCATGCATCCGACCACCGCACGCCACGTCAGCCGCCAGCTGGCCAGCTACTTCGTCAGCGACGATCCGCCTCCGGCCCTGGTCGAGCGCATGACGGCGACCTGGCGCGCCACCGGCGGCGACATCCGCTCGGTGCTGCGCACCCTGTTCGCCAGCCCCGAGTTCATGTCGGTCGACGCCGCGGGCGCCAAGTTCAAGACACCCTACCAGTTCGTGGTGTCGGCGGTGCGGGCAAGTGCCGTGCCGGTGGCGAACGTGGGGCCGCTGGTGACTACCCTGTCCCAGCTGGGGATGCCCTTGTACGGCTGCCAGACCCCGGACGGCTACCGGACCACGCAAGCGGCCTGGCTGAATCCGGATGCGCTGACGCGGCGCATCGCCTTCGCCAGTGCGCTGGCGGCCGGCCGGCTGCCGCTGGCCGCGCTGCCGGCGCCTGCTCCAGCGCCCGCAGCGCAACCGGTGCCGCTCGACCCCGGGCCGCTGCAGGCGGCACTGGCGGGATCGGTGTCGCCGCGGACGCTCGACCTGGTCCGGCAAGAACCGGCGAAGCTGCGCGCGGCCATGCTGCTCGGCAGCCCGGACTTCATGCTGCACTGACCGGACCAAGGAGGACACACATCATGCAACGCAGGGATTTCCTGAATGCGCTGGCGCTCGGCGCCGGCATCGTGCTGCCGCTCGGGCCCCATGCCTGGGCCGCGGCGGCATCGGCCGCATCGGCTGGAATCGACGCGACCCGCAGGAAGCTGGTGGTGGTGATGCTGCGCGGTGCCGTCGACGGCCTGAACGTGGTGGCCCCGGTCGGCGACGAAAACTACCTGCGCCTGCGCCCGACCATTGGGCTGGCGGCGCCCGGCATGGAGGGCGGGGCGCTCGACCTCGACGGCTACTTCGGCCTGCATCCTGCCCTCGCCAGCCTGCAGCCGCTGTGGCAGCGGAACAAGCTCGCCTTCGTGCACGCAAGCGGTTCGCCCGACGCCACGCGCTCCCACTTCGATGCCCAGGACTATATGGAGTCGGCCACGCCCGGCCGCAAGAACACGCCCGACGGCTGGATGAACCGGCTGGTGGCGGCCTTGCCCGGCATGCCGACGCCGAGCCGGCTGGTGGGCATCGGCCCGGTCATGCCGCGCATCCTGGCCGGCACGGCGGCCGCGGTCAACCTGCCCAACGTGGCCGGCGCGGCCAGGGCGGACATCCTCGACAGGCCCGGGATGGCGGCCGCCTTCGGCCGGCTGTATGAAGGCCATCCGCGTTTCGGGCGCGCCTACGCCGATGGCCGCGCGGCGCACAAGGAAGTGATGGATGCTTCGGTGGAGACCCCGCAGATGATGGCCGCCGACCGCGGCGCGCCGCTGCCCAATGGCTTCCCCGACGATGCCGCGCGCCTGGCGGCGCTGATGCGCAACGATCCCAGGATCCAGCTGGCCTTCGTGGCGCTGGGCGGCTGGGATACCCATGCCGGCCAGGGCGCAGGCAGCGGCCAGCTGGCCAATCGCCTTGCGCCGCTGGGGCAGGGGCTGGCCGTGCTGGCCGAGCGCCTGGGACCCCTGTTCGACGATACTCTGGTACTGGTGATGTCGGAATTCGGCCGCACCGCCCGCGAAAATGGCAATGGCGGTACCGACCATGGGCACGGCAACGTCATGTGGCTGCTGGGTGGGAAGGTAAACGGTGGGAAGGTGTACGGGGAATGGAAAGGTGTCGGCGACGGGGCGCTGAACGAAGGACGGGATTTGCCGGTTACAACCGACTTCCGTTCGGTATTGGCGCAGGTTGCTGAACGACATTTACTTTTGAGCGACAAGCAACTCGGTCAGGTTTTTCCCGCAATGCCGCAAAGAACTGCTTCGTTTCAAGTCGTCAGGAGCTAGTTTCCCTCTGGGTGCGCACGATTGAATACCGTAGTTTTACTGTATTGCGGTGCACAAAAATGAGGAATATATTGGAACTGTCTCCTCCAGTTTTTCTCCGAAAACCTGGATTCCGGCCCGCACAACAGCGGGCCTTTTTTTTACCGCTTGTTACTCAAGCGGCCGTCGTGTCGACGTCGTCGCCCTGGAATGCGCCCTTGCGCCAGGTGAGCACCAGGGTATCGCGGTGCCCATGCTCCCCCAGCGGCTGGATCGGCGTCGACTCGTGGATCACCGCCGCATCATCCAGCAGCAGCAGGGTCCAGGGCGCCGTCATGGTGAAGCGCTGGCCCCTCGGTCCATCGGCCTCGAATACGCGGGTTTCGCCGCCCTTGATGTGGTGACGACCTATCAGGATCACCGCGACGAAATCGACGCCGTCGCGGTGGGCGCCTTCCGGTGTCGGGCGGCCGATGCCGTCGGCGGTGTCGATGCGGAACTGATGCGCTTCGACGTACCAGGTTGCGGGGCCGCGGACTTGCGAGCAGATGCCGCCGAGGGCGCGCAGCAGCTTGTTCCAGGCCGGCTGCTCGACGGTGCCCGGTTCGACCGGCACGAACAGGCGGTGCATGCCACCATGCAGGGCGTTGTATTCGACCGGCTGCCAGTGCGCGCGGTGCGGGCTTTGCGCCAGGGCGGCGCCGTCGTCGACGAAGCAGGAATGGCGCCGACGCCGGTAGCGGCCGCCGTCCTTCAGGTAGTTGTCGAGTTCGAGGCGGTCCCAGCTCGGCGCCAGGGTCATCAGCTCGTCCAGGCTGCAGCCGGACAATTGGGCCACGGCGGCGGGCGAGAGCAGGGCGTAGCCGTCGCTGCGCAGCGTGTCGGCCACGCGCGACGGATCGGTGTAGGGTGCTTGCGGTGTAGTCATCCCGATAGCGTAGCACCAATTAATACCGGTTGTGTGCCATCAGAAGTTCTTGATGAGCGTCAGCCTGAACGAACGCGCCTCGATCGGGTGGAAATGAATGTCATCCCGCGCTTCAAGCTCACCCCGCAGCTGCGACGCATAGTAATAGTCGATTGCGGACGCCCGCTTGTTGGCCAGGTTGAAGCCCTCCAGCTCCAGCCGCAGGTCCTTGGCCCAGCGGTAGCCGATGCGGCCGTTGAGCGTGGTGCTGGCGTGCGAGCGCACGCTGTCGTCCTCGATCAGCGGACGCGGTCCGAAGTAGCGCAGGCGCAGCGCGCCTTCCCAGTTGCCGAGCTGGCTGACCGTGAGGGCCAGCTGGCCCACGCCTTCCACCGCGCCTGGGATGCGGTCCTCGCCTGGCTCCACGCCGCGCGAACGCGCGCGCGCAAAGGCGGCGTCGAAGTCGATCGACAACCATTTATATGGTTTGTAGTAGTTCGAGAATTCGATGCCGGTGCGGCGGCTGGGCGGACCGGCCTCGGTGTTGCCGGCGTCGCCGATGTAGGTCAGCTCGGAATCGAAGTCCAGGCGGTACAGCGAAATCGCGGTCTGATTCTTCCGGATGATCTCGGTGCGCAAGCCGATCTCCATGCCGCGCGAGCGCACCAGGCCTGGTGTCTCGCCGACGGCTTCCAGCGTCTTGGGGTCCAGCGTGGTCGTGGTGCCGCGTGCGTCGTTGCTATGGAAGCCCTGGCCGTAATTCAGATACAGCTCGCTCTCGCGCCATGGGCCGAACACCAGGTTCAGCGAGGGGCCGACCAGGCTGTCCGAGGCTTTGCCGGTGTTTTCCGGGCGGTCGCTCGCGACCTTGAAGCGGTAGTTGTCTGCACGCAGGCCGACGGTACTGCGGAACATGGTGTTCCAGCGCGTGGCGTTCTCGATCCAGACCGCTTCGCTGGTTTCGACGATGTGGTCCTGGCGCGTGGTCGACAAGGTGCGCCGCGCCTCGGTGTTTTCCAGTGCGTTGAAGATGTTGTCGTTCTGGGCCTGGGCGCCGACGGTGATGTCGGAGGTCAGCTCATCGCTGCGGTGCGCATGCCAGGTGTGGACCGCGTTGATCCCGTTGGTCACGCGCCGGTCCGGCTGGGCGAACTGGTCGCCGTGGACCGGGTCGTCCATGAAGTAGGTGAAGTTGGACCACAGGCCGAGCTGGTTGCGGATGATGTAGGCATTCACCTTGGACGCCGTATCCGCCGTGGTCTGGCGCCACACGCCGGACAGGCTGTAACGGCGTGCCTCGCCGCCGTCGGTGTTGTCGATGGCGTCGAAGCGGCCGATTTTAGTCCCGCTATTGCCATTGTCGACCGCGCGCTGCGGGATCTGGTCGGTCGAATCCCAACTGCCATGGTAGGCCATCGCAGTCACGCTCCAGCCATTGTTGGCGTAGCCGCGGCTGTAGCGCAGCACGCCGTTCAGCTTGCGGTAATCGTCGCCGCGGGTAAAGGGGCCGTCGTTGTGCAGGGCTTCCAGGGCGTAGGTGAAGACGCCGCCGGCGCCTTCCTTCGATGCCGCCACGGCCGTGCGTACGTAGCCGTTCTGGCCGAGGCTGAGGGTGGCGACGTCGCGCACCAGGCGGTTGGCATAGGTGACGGCGGCACTGCCGGCCGAGGCGAAGTCGCCGTCGCGCGCTGAATACGGGCCCTTGCGGTAATCCAGGCGCGCCGTGAGCTCGGGGATCAGGAAGTTCAGGTCGGTCCAGCCCTGGCCGTGGGCATGGCTGCGCTGGTTGACCGGCATGTCGTCGACGAAGGTGGCGAGGTCGGTGCCGTGGTCGAGGTTGAAGCCGCGCAGGTAGAACTGGTTGGCCTTGCCTTCGCCGCTGTGCTGGCTGGCGATCAGGCCGGGCGTCGCTTCCAGCAGTTCTCCAGGACGGTAGATGGTGCGCATCTCCAGTTCCTTCTGGCTGACGCTGCCCATGTTGGCGGAATCGGCGATGCCGAGCTGGCTGGCGCGCGCGCCTTCGACCAGCACGCGCTGGATCACGGGGTCGTCCGCGAGCGCATGGGCGTGGGCGAACAGCGCGGCCAGCGCGCAGGGTAAAACACGTAATTTCATATCAGTGGACGCTGAGCTCTGCTTGACGGGCGCTGAAGCCGAAGGTGCGCAGGCTACCGCCGGCGGTGTAGTTCACGGTGTTCACCTGGTCGGGCAGGAAGTCGATCATCACGGCGGCGTGGATGGTCTCGATTTTTTCCGCCGGCGTGGCGGGAACTTCCTGGTAGACGGTGACGCTGTCGGTGTCGACCGTCATGCCGACCCAGCGCAGCGGCAGGCGCTTGCCATCCTTGTCGGCCAGCCAGAACTGCTTGTCGAGGTACTTGCGCAGCACGGACTGGTCGTCGGGATCGGACAGGTCGAACTGGCGCTGGTAGAGATTGGCCAGCAAGGCTTCGACATCGTGCGCCATGTAGGTGTGCACGACCTCGGTGTTGCCGGTGTGGCCGTTGAAGCTGATGTCGGCGATGCCGGCGTGGAAGCGGTGGGCCTGCGCGATTGGAGCAGCAATGCTGGCGCAAGCCAGCACCGCCGCACACGCAGCCTTTGCAAATGTGCGGCGCAGCTTCATTCCCCGCCTTTGTCCGCTGGCTTGCCGGCCTCGATGGCCTGCTCGGCGGCCTTCACCGCCTCTTTCGAATCCTTCACCTTCAGCTTCTCCGCATAGTCCTTCATCATGTCATCCTGTGGCTGCCGGCTCTTGAACAGCTCCAGCCGCGACGGCGTCGCCTTGCGTGGCCACGCGTTGTTGCTGGTGTCGGTGTCGGCGGTTTCCAGGTAGGGGTCTTCGGTCAGGCCGACCATTGGCTCGTCGGTGACGATCAGTTTTGTGATCTTCTTCGGCGAGTAGCGCCACACTTCGGCCGGCACGCGCTCGATGGTCTTTTTACCGCTCTGCAGTTCGATCTGCAGGATCAGCGGCGTCACCAGCCCGCCCAAATTGCTGAAATCGACCAGGTAGAGGTGCTTGCCTTCCTTCAGCAGCGCCTTTTCCCAATCTTCCAGGCCTTCGACCGCCTCATTGTACTTGTTGCGGTCACGGTTGGTGACGGTGAAATCGTCATGCTCGTTGTAGAAATCCTTCAGTTCCGGATGCGCATCGACGCGGCGCGGCAGCGTGCCCTTGTTGCGCTGGTCGGTGAGCGAGACCGGTTCGGCATCGTGGCGCGCCTTGTTCCAGGCCTTTTCGATGGCCGGATCCTTGGTCCCGATCGTATACTCCGTGATGCCGTCGACGCTGATGTCGACCGCGTCGGTGCTGTAGAACCAGCCGCGCCAGAACCAGTCGAGGTCCGTGCCGGACGCATCTTCCATGGTGCGGAAGAAGTCGGCCGGGGTCGGACGCTTGAACTTCCAGCGCTGTGCGTATTCCTTGAACGCGAAGTCGAACAGCTCGCGGCCCAGCACCGTCTCGCGCAGGACGTTGAGGGCGGTCGCCGGCTTGGCATAGGCGTTCGAACCGCGGTTGGTGATCGACTCGGCATTGGTCATGATCGGCTGCTGGCCGCGGCTCTTCATGTAGTCGACGATGTTGCGCGCTTCGCCGCGGCGCGCCGGATAGTTTTCTTCCCACGCGTTCTCGGCCAGGAACTGCATGAAGCTGTTCAAGCCCTCGTCCATCCAGGTCCACTGGCGCTCGTCGGAGTTGACGATCATCGGGAAGTAGTTGTGGCCGACCTCGTGGATGATCACGCTGATCAGGCCATACTTGGTGCGGCGCGAGTACGTCAGCTCGCCGGTCTTCTTGTCCTTGGTCGGGCGCCCGCCGTTGAAGGAGATCATCGGGTATTCCATGCCGCCCACCGGGCCGTTCACGGAAATCGCTACCGGGTAGGGGTAATCGAAGGAGTACTTGTTGTACTGGTCGATGGTGTGGATGATGGCCTGGGTCGAGTACTTCTCCCACAGTGGGTTGCCTTCCTTGGGGTAGTAGGACATCGCCAGCACCTTGCTGCTATCCTTGGTATAGCCCTGCGCATCCCAGATGAACTTGCGGCTGGTTGCGAACGCGAAGTCGCGCACGTTCTTCGCCTTGAAGCGCCAGGTTTTCGACGTGGTGGCACGGCCCTTTTCGGCGGCTTCCGCCTCGGCCTGGGTCACGATCACCACCGGCTTGCCGGACGTCCGTGCGCGCTCGAGCCGCTCGCGCTGGGCGCTGCTCAGGACCGTGCCCGCATTCTGCAGCTCGCCGGTGGCGGCCACGATGTGGTCGGACGGGACCGTGATCTCGACTTCGTAGTCGCCGAATTCCAGCGTGAATTCGCCATCGCCCAGGTACTGCTTGTTCTGCCAGCCGTGGGCGTCGTAATAGGCAGCCATGCGCGGGAAGAACTGGGCGATCTCGAACAGGTTGTTCTTGTCCTCTTTGTCAAAACGCTCGAAGCCCATGCGCCGTCCCAGCACGTTCGTCTCGGGCACCTTGAAACTCCACGCCATGTTGAACGAGAAGCTGGCGCCCGGCTTCAGGGGCTGGGCCAGGTCGATGCGCATCATGGTCTTGTTGACGACGACCTTCAGCGGACGGCCGCTGCCGTCGGTGACGCTGGCGATCTTGTAGCCGCCGTCGAATTTGCGGCTCTCGACCAGAAAGCGCGCCGCTTCGTACTGCAGGCCAGTCTGAGCGGAACCCGGGCCGCCCGGCGCGGCAGCGGTGCGCCATGCGTCGCGCGACGGATAGCTGGAGATGCTGCGGTTGTCCGAATCGGAACGGAACATGTTCTGGTCCAGCTGCACCCACAGGTAGTTCAGCGTATCCGGCGAATTGTTGTGGTAGGTGACGCTCTCCGACCCCGAGATCGCGCGTTTGTCTTCGTCGAGCGTGACGCGGATGCGGTAGTCGGCGCGCTGCTGCCAGTAGGCGTGGCCGGGTGCGCCGGAAGCGGTGCGGGTGTCGGTGGGTGTCGGCAGCAGTTCGTCGAGCTGGCGGAATTTGTCGTTGTCGAAGTTCTGGGCGGCGGTGCTGAACGAGGCGAGCAGGGCGAGGGTGGCGACACTGAGGGGGAGGCGTTTCATCGTGTGTTCTTGATAGAGAAACGGCAGCGGCACTTTGTGGGCGCGGCTGCCGATGGGGCGATATGCTGGCGGTGATTCGTAGGGCGGGCACGGGGTGCCCACCCTACGATGACTCGGCCTTAACCAAGACGTGGCTTACTCGGCCTTCTGGGCCTCGGTCGCCGCGTCCTTGTCCTTGGCCGTCTTCAGCTTCTCGGCAAAGTCCTTCATCATGTCGCTCTGCTCGCGCTGGCTCTTGAACAGTTCCAGGCGCGACGGCGTCGCCTTGCGCGGCCAGGCGTTGTTGCTGATGTCGGTGTCGGCGGTTTCCAGGTGCGGGTCCTGGGTCAGGCCCGTCATCGGTTCGTCGGTGATGATCAGTTTCGTGATCTTCTTCGGCGAGTAGCGCCACACTTCGGCCGGCACGCGCTCGATGTATTTCTTGCCGCTCTGGAGGGTAATCTCCAGCACCAGCGGGGACACCAGGCCGCCCAGGTTGCTGAAGTCGACCAGGTACAGGTGCTTGCCTTCCTTCAACAGCGCCTTTTCCCAGTCTTCCAGGCCTTCGACCGTGCTCGTATAGCTGTTACGGTCCTTGTTGGTGACGGTGAAGTCGTCGTGCTCGTTGTAGAAGTCCTTCAGCTCCGGATGCGCATCGACGCGGCGCGGCAGCGTGCCCTTGTTGCGCTGGTCGGTGAGGGAGACCGGCTCGGCATCGCGCTGGGCTTTCTTCCAGGCTTTCTCGATTTCCGGATCCTTGGTGCCAATCGTGTACTCGCTGATGCCATCCACGCTCACGTCGACCGCGTCGGTGGTGTAGAACCAGCCGCGCCAGAACCAGTCGAGGTCCGTGCCGGACGCGTCTTCCATGGTGCGGAAGAAGTCGGACGGGGTCGGGCGCTTGAACTTCCAGCGCTGGGCGTATTCCTTGAACGCGAAGTCGAACAGCTCGCGGCCCAGCACCGTTTCACGCAGCACGATCAGCGCGGCCGTCGGTTTCGCATAGGCGTTGTTGCCGAACTGGAGGACCGACTCCGAGTTGGTCATGATCGGCACCTGGTTGCGGCTCTTCATGTACTCGGCGATCACGCGCGGTTCGCCGCGCGACTGCGGGTAATGCTCTTCCCAGGCCTGCTCGGCCAGGTACTGCACGAAGGAGTTCAGGCCCTCGTCCATCCAGGTCCACTGGCGCTCGTCCGAGTTGACGATCATCGGGAAGTAGTTGTGGCCGACCTCGTGGATGATCACGCTGATCAGGCCATACTTGGTGCGCTTGGAATAGGTGATCTCGCCGGTCTTCTTGTCCTTGGTCGGACGCGGGCCGTTGAACGAGATCATCGGGTATTCCATGCCGCCCACCGGGCCGTTGACGGAAATCGCCACCGGATACGGGTAATCGAAGGAATACTTGTTGTATTGGTCGATGGTGTGGATGATGGACTGGGTCGAATACTGGCCCCACAGCGGGTTGCCTTCCTTCGGGTAGTAGGACATGGCCAGCACGTTGGTGCTGTCCTTTTTATAGCCCTGGGCATCCCAGATGAACTTGCGGCTCGACGCGAACGCGAAGTCGCGCACGTTCTTCGCCTTGTAGTGCCAGGTGCGGGTGCCGCTGGCACGGGTCTTTTCCTTGGCTTCGGCCTCGGCCTGGGTGACGATGGCCACCGGCTTGTCGGCCGTGCGTGCCTGCTTCAGGCGGTCGCGCTGGGCGGCAGTCAGGACCGCATCCGGATTCTGCAGTTCGCCGGTCGAGGCCACGACGTGGTCGGCCGGGACCGTGAGCTGGACGTCGTAGTCGCCGAACTCCAGCGTGAATTCGCCCGAGCCCAGGAACTGCTTGTGCTGCCAGCCGTAGACGTCATAGTAGGCTGCCATGCGCGGGAACCACTGGGCGATCTCGAACAGGTCGTTCTTGTCGTCGAACTTTTCGTAGCCCGAGCGGCCGCCCAGCACCTTCATGTCGGTGATGTTGTAGTTCCACTCGATGCTGAAGGCAGTGCGCGCACCGGCCTTCAGGGGCTGCGGCAGGTCGATGCGCATCATCGTGCGGTTGATCGTGAAGTTCAGCGGACGGCCATTGCCATCCTTGACGCTCTTGATGTTGAAGCCGCCCGGGAAGGTGCGCGCTTCCAGCACGGTGCGGATGGCGTCGAACTTCACGCCATCGGTGCCGCTGCGCGCCTGCCAGGCTTCACGCGAGGGCAGGGTGGCCGTGGTACGGGCGTCCGAATTCGGCTTGTAGATGTTCTGGTCGAGCTGCACCCACAGGTAGCTGAGGGTGTCGGGGGAATTGTTGTGATACGTGATGGTCTCGGCACCGCTGATCGAGCGCTTGGCTTCGTCGAGGGTGGCGCGGATCTGGTAATCGGCGCGCTGCTGCCAGTAGGCGTGACCCGGGGCACCGGAGGCGGTGCGGATGGTGGTCGGGGTCGGAAGCAGTTCGTCGAGCTGGCGGAACTTGTCGTCGAAGGGTTCCGCCGCAATGGCTGACATGGTGAGGCACAGAGCCGCCAGGCCGATCGGCAAACGTATCATGTTTTCCCTGTGTAAGAGATTAATAGAAAGAAAATATTCTATTCTTAGCTCTTCAGCACGGGTTTATTTGATTTGTAACAAGGCTGTTACAAATGCCTTGTTGTAGTAAATTAGCCGTATCAAGCTGTAACAGGGTGCACCTATGCACCATGAATGCTCAAGCGTCCGTAGTGTTCCCCGAGATAGTGCGTGCGATCATGCGCAAATAAAGGGTCACCAGGGTGATGGCGCTGCCCAGCAAGACCAGCATCGTGTTCATGCCGAGCTGCACCTGTAATGCCATCGCGTAGCCGCCGGTCATTGCCAGGATGGCCAGGTTCTCGTTGAAATTCTGGACCGCGATCGATTGCCCCGCGCTCATCAGACTGTGGCCGCGGTGCTGCAGTACGGCATTCATGGGCACCACGAACAGTCCGGCCAGGATGCCGATGACCAGCAGCAGCGGCAGCGCCACCTCTACCTTATGCACCAGCGCCATCGAACACAGGGCAATGCCCAGCACCGCGCCGAGCGGCATCACCGACATCGAACGCACCAGCGGCACCGCCTTGCCGGCCAGTGCCGCACCCAGCACGACACCGGCTGCGAACACGGCCTGCAGCGCCGCCGCCTTGTCGAGTCCGAGGCCGAGCGCCGTCTGGGCCCAGGCCAGCAGCAGGATCTGCAGCACCATGCCGGCCCCCCAGAACAGCGAAGTGACGCCGAGCGAGACCCGGCCGGCGCGGTCGCGCCACAAGGTGGAGTTACAGCGGTAGAAATCCTGGAACAGGGTCTGCAGGGTGCGGCCGGTGCGGGCATAGCGCTTGCCCTTGTTGAGCACGCCCAGGTTGAGCAGTGCCGCCAGCAAATAGGTCAGGACGATGACGGTGACGGCCGCATGAAGCGGACTGGGCACAACGTAGCCGAACAGCGTGAAGCTGGCGTGCAGCAGCCAGGCGATGGTCTGCTGGTTGGAGGAGATCAAGCCGCCGAGGATGGTGCCCAGGATCATCGCGACCACGGTCGAGCCTTCGATCCAGCCGTTAGCCGCCACCAGCCGCCGCGCCGGCAGCACTTCGGCCAGGATGCCGTACTTGGCCGGCGAATAGGCGGAAGCGCCAAAGCCGACGATACCGTAGGCGAGCAGGGGATTGGCCTTGGCCAGGATCAGCGAGCAGCCGAACATCTTGATCGTGTTCGTGACCAGCATCACGCGGCCCTTGGGAAAGGTGTCGGCAAATGCGCCGGCGAAAGGCGCGAGCAGGATATAGGACAGCACGAAACCCATCTTCAGCATCGGCGTCATCCAGTCAGGGAAGGCCAGCGTGGAGATCAATGAGACGCACAGGATGAACAGCGCGGCATCCGCCAGCGCGGAAAAGAACTGGGCGCCAACAATCGCGAAAAAAGCGGGACTCATGCGGCCTCGGAAGTCTGGTCGGTTCGCACTTATATCACAAGCTTCCGGCGCCCCGGTTTCGCTTGGCTGCCCGTTGAACCTGTGCACCCGGTCAAAACAGACTGATGTTTTTACGCGAATGAAATAGTGTGTGAGATTTATTCCTAGGCAATAGTATTATACTTATGGAAATAAGAAAATGCTATCGATAGGAATGAGGAGACATGGATCCGTTTACATTGGTCGTGGCATCTGCCCTGGCGGCCACGATCATGGCCGCCAGCATGGGCCTGCTGTATCTCGCCAGTTCGCGTCGCGTCTGCCTGTTCGACTGGGCCATGGCCGGCCTGTTCTTTGCCGCCGGTAGCGTCATGTGCGCCTGCGCCATCCGGTACGACCTGCATCACGTGCTGGTGACGGCGGCCGGCAACGTGCTGTACATTGCCGGACACTACGGCGTGCTGGCTGGCCTGCGCCGCCACCTTGGCTTGCCTCCGCGCTGGGATTTGCTGGCCGGCGTGGCGCTGCTGGCCTTCGGCATCCATTTGCTGCCGGCGCTCGCCGCGCCGGCAGCCGTGCTGACACCGGTCATCGTCGCGATCGACCTGGCCGCCGCCTGGCTGCTGTGGCGCCAGCCCGACCGCGCCACGCGCCTGGCCTGCCTGCCGATGATCGTCCTGGAGCTGGCCTTCGCCGCCCAGCAGGGCTTGGGCCTGCTGTACGAGGCGCTCAGGATCGAGGCCGATGCCGGCACGATGCATTGCCAGATCCTGCAGGCCTGCGGCGCCTTGTTCGTGCTGGTGTTTTTGTCGGTGGCGACCATGAGCTGCGCCCTGATCGTGACCCACGACCAGACCCGCGCGCTGCGCCGCGCGTCGCTGACCGATGCGCTCACGGGCTGGCTGAACCGGCGCGCGCTGCACGATATCGCCCTGCGCGAATTCCGCCGCAGCCAGCGCAGCGGCGCCCCCATTCATTTCCTCACCTTCGACGTCGACCACTTCAAATCGATCAACGACCGCTATGGCCATGGCGTGGGCGACGCCGCCATCTGCCACGTCACCACCGTCGCCGCCGGGGTGCTGCGCGGCTGCGACGCATTGTTCCGCATCGGCGGCGAAGAGTTCGCGGTGCTGGTGGCGGACAGCCATGCGGATGATGTCGGCCGCATCGCGGAACGGCTGCGCGAGAGCGTGGCTGCCTCGCCGCTGGATGCGGACGGACGCGCCGTGCGCATGACGGTGAGTGTCGGCGTAGCGGCGCTGACCGCGGACGATACGCGCTGGGAAGATATCCTGCGGCGGGCGGACGAGGCCCTGTATCACGCCAAGCAGCATGGACGCGACCGGGTCAGCGTGTACGGGGCGGACCTGGCGTCCATCCCCGGCGGCACGCGGCCGTGGCTGGACGCCCGCGACCGCGTGCACTGAGAGCATCCGGCGCTTACTTCATCCAGACCGCGTAATTGGTACCCGAGGTCTGCAAGGTCCAACCCGTGCCCGGGCTCCAACTGTTCGGCCCGATCTTCATCGCCAGCTGGTGCGTGGTGCCGGTGACGATGGCGGCGTACAGGCCCTGGGTGGCCTGCTGGATCGCGACCGCCGAGGTCGAGGTCACGCCGGCCGCCTTGCGCGCATTGATCAGGGCCGCGATCGGCGTCTTCAGGTTCCAGTTGTAGATGTGCGGGTAGAAGACGGTCGGGATGCCCGGATGGCTCAGGATGTAGGCATAGCCTTCCATGACCTTGCCGCAGGGCGCCGGCCACAGGTTCTGGCCGCTGCCGCAGCTTTCCGCCGGGCCGGTGTCGTGGTTGTCGACGAAGGTCACGGCCATGGCTGGCCACCATCCGATCGCGCCCTGCGGCTTGCCGTCGGTGGCCTTCAGGCGCCAGTAGTTGCCGTTGGCGAGGGCGTCGTTGAGGATGCCCTTGGTGGTGAAGTCGAAGGCGCCGCAGCTGCTGTTGGTGCCGTTGATCCAGTTCATGATCGCCTGGCGGTTGGCATCCATGTTGTTCAGGTCGAAGTCCGGCCACAGCTCGCCGACGCAGAACTCGGCATTGAAGGCATTCGCGTACTGGGCCACGTAGCTGGGGTTGAAGCCTTTCACGTAGTCGAAGCGCAGGCCGGAAAAGCCGACCGGCTTGATCGTGTAGTTCAGCCAGTTGACGATGCCGTTCTGGACTTCGCCGACGTTGGTATGGGCCAGGTCGCGCCCGCCGCTGAAGCCGTCGCCGGTATCGGCCGCGCCCAGGCCGCAGTTGCATTCGTCGCCGCTGACGATGGCGTAGGTGGTCCAGTTCGGGTTGGTGAAGTCGGACCAGCCGGTGGTGCCCACGCGGTGGTTGACGACCACGTCGGCGATCGCCTTGACCCCCTTGCTCTTGAAGGCGCTGACCACGTTGGTCAGTTCGGCCGCGCTGCCGTAGCTGGAATCGAGCTTGTTCAGCTGGCGCGGCAGATAGCCTTCGCGTGCGGCCGAGTCCGAGGGCGGCGGGAACCAGACGTGGGTGAAGCCCATGGCGCTCAGGTCGCCGACGTTGTTCATCAAGGTGTTGTACCAGTCCGGGCCGGCGTAGGCTGCCGAATTCCAGTGGAAGCCCTGCAGCAGGATGGCCTTGCTATTGCCCGCCTGCTGGGCCGGGGTGGCGGCGTTTGCATGTCCTGCGAGCGTCAGGATGCCTGCCGCCAGCATGGCGGCGATGGTGCGGTATTTCATGTTCTCCTCCGATTTTTTACGGTAATGTCCTGACAATAAAGTGCAGGTACTTTTACTACTTATCGGGACATTTTTATGTTGCTGTCTCCTCAATCCCGATGAGAGGATTGTTGAGCAAGCATATTTTTGTGTCAATTGGATTTGAATACTGTGTAGTTTTAATACCTAATGCATATCCGCAGTCTGGCTTTGGCTTTGGCTGGCCGCATAGCGCGCCGGCGGCAAGCCGATATGACGCGCAAAGGCGACGCTGAAGGTGCTGGCCGAACTGTAGCCGACCCGTTCCGCCACTTCGGCGATGCTGCAGGCGCCGCGCCGCAGCAAGTCCTTGGCCAGCGCCATGCGCCAGGCCAGCAGGTATTCCATCGGCGCGGTACCGACCGCGCGGCTGAAGCGTTCGAAAAACGTGGAGCGCGACAGCGCCGCCTCCTGCGCCAGCTCGGCGACGGTCCAGGCCCGCGCCGGCGCGGCGTGCATGCGGCGCAAGGCCGCGGCCAGGCGCGCATCGGCCAGGCCGCGCAGCAGGCCAGGGGACGCCGCCGTGCCCACCGTCGAACGCAGTGCCTCGATCAGGAGCACTTCCAGCAGGCGCGCCATCACGATCTCGCGCGCCGGCCGCTGCGCGCGCGATTCGTCGTTCACCAGCCGCACCAGCGTGGCCAGGCGCTCCTCGCCGCGCACGTGCACCAGGCGCGGCAACAGCGACACCAGCAGCGCCGCATCGGGCGACCCGAACACGCAGTGGCCGATGACGTAGCGCACCTCCGGCGGCCCATCCTGCGCGCCGAGCCGGAATTCGCCGGGCTGCAGCATGGTCGGCACCTGGCCGAAATCGTGTTCCTGCGGCGTCTCGATGCTCGACATGACGAAGTGCCAGGCAGCCGGGATCAGGACGAAATCGCCGGGCACCAGCGTCAGGGATGGCTCGCCCTCGATCCGGATGCGGCAGCTGCCTTCCAGGATCGCGCAATACGACGGTTGCCCGGTCTCGGCGCGGCGCACGCCCCAGCGTCCGGCGGCGCCGACGATCTTGGTGTAGTGCACGCCCGGCTGGAGCAGGCCCACCACTTCGGCCAGCGGGTCGATCGGGTCTTCCGGCATCGGTGATGACATCTGGACTCCTGCAAAAGATATTCGGACTTCCGATTGTAGCGCGTCCGGGCGCCGCCGTTTATCGTTGGGGTGTTCGCAACCAACCCTGGAGTCCATCATGAAAACCGTCCTGATCACCGGCTGCTCGTCCGGCTTCGGCCTGGAAACCGCCCGCCTGTTCCTGGAGCGCGGCTGGCAGGTCGTCGCCACCATGCGCACGCCCGATGCCGCGATCCTCCCGCCGTCCGACCGCCTGCGCGTGCTGGCGCTCGACGTCACCGACGCCGACAGCATCCGCGCCGCCATCGATGCCGCCGGTCCGATCGACGCGCTCGTCAACAATGCCGGCATCGGCGTGCTGTATCCGCTGGAAGCCATCCCGATGGCCACGGCACGCGCCGTGTTCGAGGCCAACACGCTCGGCACCATCGCCATGACCCAGGCCGTGTTGCCCGGCCTGCGTGCGCGCGGCGCCGGCGTGATCGTTAACGTGACCTCGACGGTGACGCTGAAGCCGCTGCCGCTGCTGTCGGTCTACACGGCCAGCAAGGCGGCCGTGAACGCGTTCACCGAATCGCTGGCGCTGGAACTCGCACCGCTTGGCATCCGCACGCACTTGGTGCTGCCGGGGCGCTCGCCGTCGACACGCTTCGGCGAGAACGCCCGCAGCCGCATGCAGGGCGACATGCCCGAGGCCTATGCGCCGACCCTGGAAGCCGTGTTTGCCGGCGTGCGCGGCGGTGGGCCGGTGACGCAGGGGCAGGATGTGGCCGAAGCCGTATGGCGGGCGGTGACCGATGCGGCGGCGCCGATGCGGATTCCTGCGGGGGAGGATGCGGAGGCCTTGGCGATGTCTTGATGCATTCGGTTTAGTGTGGCCGCCGAACTGTCTTGCGGCGGCGGATCACGACGAACAGGGCGTCTTTTTCCTGGACGGGGGGCGGTGCACTTGACGGCAGGTTCGCCGGTTCGCGCCGGACCGGTACAAAGGCCACTTCCAGGCCAAAGAGTTCACCGATGCGTTTCAGCGTCGCCAGCGTCGGATTGCCCTGGCCGAGTTCGAGCGCCTTGATGACCCGGGCGCTGATCCCGCGATGCTGCGCGAATTCTTCCTGCGTCATGCCTGCAATGGCACGCATCTCGCGCACACCTTCAGTCAGCGATAACTGGCTGCGGCGGCGTTGTCCGGCAGGCGGTTGCGGCGCGCCCTGGCTTCGGTCTTGTCGATCGATTTTCTTTTGCTCTTGACTATCTGAATGCCGGCACTCGGGTGCATTGCGCCTCGACGACTTGCTGGTGTTCGATTGCATGCATCAGTCGAAACCGCGTACCGGAAAGTCAGCATCGCGCTGGATCCAGTTGCGCGTCGAGTATTCGGTGCGCCCATCGGTCGCATGCAGCGTGAACGCATGGCGCGACACCGGCGAGCGATTCGGTGCGCTGTAGTGCGGCAGCAGGCCGTGGAAGCACACCAGGCTGCCGGCTTTCGCTTCCAGCGGCACCGCGGTGGCCTCAATCGGCCACGGCGTGCCGTCCAGCTTTTCCATCGTGATGCGGTCGCCGTCGCGCAAAAAGCGTTCGCGCAGCGGGCCGCGGTGGCCGCCCGGTTCGGCCCACAGGCAGCCATTGGCCAGCGTGGCGTCTTCCAGTGCGAACCAGAAGGTGGTCACGCTGATCGGCGTGGTGTCGAAGAAGGTGGCGTCCTGGTGCCAGCGCACTTCGCCGCCGATGCCGGGCTGCTTGAAGATGTACATCGATTGCCAGATGTGCGGCCGTTCCAGGCCGAGGTCGCGCGCCACCGCCGCCAGTTTCGGGTCGCGGGTAAAGGCGGAGAACACCGGGTCGAGGTCGTGCATCGCGTGGCCGATCTTGTTGATCGACAGGGCCTTGGCCTGCTTCAGCCGGCCGCCGGCGTCGAAGGCTTCTTCCTCGAAGAAGCAGCGTACGCTGTTGTCGGAGCCGAGGAACCAGGCGTCGCTGGCACTGGCCTGGTCGCGCGTGGTGAAGATGGCGCGCGATTCATTCGGGTCGAAGGCGTCGACGATGGCCTCGGCGCGATGACGCAGGCGCGCGATCTCGTCGAGAGGCTTGAAATCGGGGATGACGATGTAGCCGTCGCGCTGGTATTGCTCGCGTTGTTCCTGGGTCAGCATGGCAGGGTCCTGTGCATGTTGTTTAGCTGGTTTCAGGGCGCCGGCGCCACGGTCCACGCACCGTCCGCATACACCCGCTCGTCGTCCAGATACACCGCATCGGTCACGGCAAACACGTCGATGTGGTAGCGCGCATCCTTGCGCTTGAAGCCGGGTTTGCTGTACACGCCATGCTTGGCGCCCAGCGACAGGTGGATGCCGCACATGCGCTCGTAGGTGCCGATGTCGTCGACGCGGCGCTCGCGCGTGAAGGCGCGGTTCATGCCGAAGCCGAGTTCGCGCACCCAGACCTCGCCTTCGTCGCGGCGGATGATGTCGAGCATCTGCTGGAATTCAGGGGTGGCGTCGATGGCATCGACCACGCGCCCGCGCTCGATCACGATGGTCACCGCTCGGTCCGGCCGGTTGACCAGGTAGTGGGTGTCGCCGAACACGTGGATCCGCGCACGGCCGCTGACGGCTTCCAGGTCCTGGGCCTCGGTGAATACTTCGCCGATCGGGAACTGGCCGCCGACATTGGCCATGGCGCTGTAGTCGCCGACGTTCAGCTTGGCCGATTCGAGCGGTGAATCGAACACCAGCACCTCGCCGCCACCGTGCACCTCGGCGCGGCGGGCGCGGTCGATGCGCGCCTTGAGGGCGTGGCCGACGCCGCGGAAGTAGCGCGGGTCGTAGGCCAGCGACTCGATGTAGTGCTCGCTCTGGGCGCCCGGCATGCGCGACAGGTGCACGTGCTCGATCACTTTCAACCCCAGCTTGAACAGTTCCACGCGCAGGCGGAAGCCGTCCAGGCGGAAGTTGCTCGACTGGACCAGCAGCACCAGGTCTTTCGGTGCCAGCGTCTTGAACAGGGCCAGCACCTGCTCCGGCGCCACCGTGTCGAAGTCGACGAAGCTCGCCTGCGGCAGGTTGCGGCGATAGGCTTCGGTCAGTGCGCGCGCGAGCCCGGTGCGGGTGTCGTACACCACCAGCGCGGCGTGTGCCGGACCGTGTTCGAGGGCGTGGGCCAGCACGTCACGCAGGTGCGCGGTGGCGGCGTCGACGGCGGACGCCGGCAGGTCGGGCGATGGGGGCAGGGCGGTGGTCATGGCGGGACGGATGAGGAAGCAACCCTGCATTATAAGACCAAAGCGGGGCGCCCGAGCCGGGCTGCGGCGCTTGCGCCAGCGCAGGGCGGGCAGGCGGGCTTTGCTGCACAGTTTGGCTGTCAGGAGCGCTATCATGTTGATTCTAAAAGGAAAATTTCTAATCTCCAAGTTTTCGGCGGGGCTGTGCGCCATGCTGATGCTGGCCACGCTGACCTGGATGGGCGTGGCGCAGGTGCAGGCCGCGCCGCTGCGCCAGGAGGCGCCGGATGCGGTGGCGACGGAATTCTATGGCTGGTACCTGGATACCCTGGGCGCCGACCAGGATCCGCTCAGCGACAGCCACGCCACCTTCAATCACTACGTGGCCAGGGAGCTGACGGTGCGCCTGATCGAGCGCCTGGACGCGCACCTGCGCCAGGGCCACGTGCCCGACACCGACTATTTCCTGCAAGCGGCCGGCTACCAGAGCGCCTGGCCCCGGCACGTGGCCGCCACCACCGTGCGCCGGCGCGGCGACAGCGCCGACGTCATCGTCACGCTGGGCGCGCAAGACGGCGCCACCCGCCTGCTGGCGCTGACCATGGTGCGCGAAGCAGGCAGCTGGAAGATCCGCCAGGTGGCGCCGGCGGCCGCGCGGCCGGCCGACATTGCCACCGGTCGTTCCATCATCTGACTGCCAGACGAGCGCCGAGGTACTGCCACACGCTACTTCCGTGAACAGCGCGCCGTATGCTTGACGGTGGCGCTATGATTCCAAAAGCACAACGGCCCGACATCTGAAGCGGGCCGGTGCCTTTTTACGATCATACGGCGGACCGATGGCATACCGATGGGAAACGCCAGCCAGCGTCTGGCTGGAAGACGACAAGACCGGCCAGTTCGAACTGGCCGCCAGCGAAGGCCTGGGGCCGCTCGGCTGGAGCGCCCGGGCGCAGGCGCGCGGCCGCGTCGGCGACGTCGCACGCCTGCTCGGCGCCTCGCTGCCCACCGCCTGCGAGCACGCGGCGATCTATCCTGAGGGTTTCGCCTTTTGTCCCGCATGCGGACGTCCGCTGGAGCGCTTCGCCGGGCGGCGCCAGCATCTGCCAGACTGGTGGGGTCCGTACGCCGATACGCTGTTGCCGCGCCACGTGCCGCATGGATTGGCGGTGAGCTCGCTGGCCCTCGGCAGCAGCCTGGAAGAACGTCCGGCTGCGCCCGCGGTCGGCCGCTTCGACGAAGCCATGCCCACGCCGCCCAACGCGCATTGCGTGTTCGCCGCCGCCGGCTTCGGCTTTCCCGAACAGCGCCTGCTGGCCCTGGCGCCGGGGCGCGGCGTGCTGCAATACTGGGATCCGCTGGCCGAGGCCTGGCACCTGCTCTCGCCCGAGGATGGCGCCGCCGACCTGAGTTTCAGCGCATCCGACTACGGCTGGCTGCCGGTGCCAGGTCTTGGTCACGAGCCGCGCCGCGGCGAAGTCGCGCTGGTGCCCACGGCCCAGGGCTTGCGCCGCCTGTGGATCAACCCCGTCAGCGAAACCTACCGCACCGAGACGCTGCTGGCCGCGCCGCTGGTCGCGGCCCCCGGCACGGTGCGGCGCCATATCGCCTGCCTGGCGCGCAATCCGGGCGGCGGCGTCGGCCTGTACGTGCTGGACGCCGATCTGTCGCCGGCCCCGGCCCAGGACTGCGGCGCGCTGCCGCTCACCGGCTGGTCACGCCCGGTGGGCTACGACGGCCGCCTGCTGTGGCTGCATCCGGAAGGGCAACTGGCCTGGCGCCCCGGCGAAGCGCCGCAATTCCTGCCCTGGCCCGATACCTGGCTGCCCAGCCTCGACCTGGGCGCCCCGACCCTGAGCCGCGACGGCCGCATGTGGCTGATCGGGCACGATGGCCAGTCCTACTGCTTCCTCGAGCTTGGCGTGGCATCCCCGCAGCGCGAGCGCATCGACGGCGCCCGTCTCGGCTTTGCCAATCTGCTGTTCCGGCGCGGCCATCCGGTGCTCGACGAACCCTGGTCCGGCGAGCATGTGGAAGACCAGGCCGAGGATGACTCATTGGTGCTGCCGCTGCTGCGCAGCTTCAACAACAACCGCAGCCAGCCGAGCGGGCTGGTGCTGCGCTTCCACAAATACACCGGCCGTGCGGAAGACGCGCTGGCCAACCGCGTGATCCCGCGCACCACGGTGGAATGGATAGGGAAGCGCAACGTGATCCTCGACGAGGTCGCGCGCCTGGCCCGTCCGCATGAGTGCGTGCCTTTCGTGTACGCCAACCGCCTTTGGCTGCACCATCCCGACTGGAACCGGATCCGCGGCTGGCACCTGGAAGACCTGTCGTGAGGGGCGCCCTGGTTCGCCTCATCGCCTTGCAGGGTGCGCTGCTGAGCGGCCTGCTCGGCATCGTCAGTCCGGCCCTGGCCGTGCCGCAGGTGGTGCTGGTCCAGAACTCGGGCTGGATGGAGCCTTTCTACGGCGACCCTGCATCGCAATTCAAGCCGCTGGTGGCGGCCCTGGCCTGCAGCGTGGCGCAGCCGGGCGATGCGCTGGTGCTGGCCGCCTTCAACCAATCGCGTCCCGGCGCGCCCTCGCCCCGGGCCCTGCTATCCGAGCAGGTCAATGCGAAGACCGTGCAGGCCCACGTGGGGGCCGCGCTGGCCGGCCTCGAGCTCGCGCGCAGGCCGGGCGGCGCCGGGGTGAGCAAGACGGCCTTGGCCGACACCGACCTGGGAGAAGCCGTGGATGCCGCCGTCACCCAGGTGCTGCACAACAAGCCGGGCCTGGTGTGGCTGGTCACGAACAACCGCAACAGCCCGAACAACGACCAGGCCACGAGTGAACGCAACCGCGAATTCTATGCGCTGATCCACCGCGGCGCGGCCATCGACAAGGCGCTGGCCTGGCCGCTGCGCATGCAGGTCGAGGGCCAGCACTACCGCGCCAACGGCTTGATGATTTACGTGTTCGCGGTCGGACGAGAAGGGGCGGCCGCGCTCGATCGGCTGCTGGCGGCGGGGCGCATCGGGCGCGTGATCACCGAGCCGCCGGCACGCCTGAAACCCCTGGACCGCGACACCGTGCGCCTGGTGCCGCACAAGGTCGAGAACGCGCCCGGCGTCGAATTCTCGATGGATGCGAACGGCTTGCTGCACGCCGACGTCGCGCCCGACGCGCGCAGCCCCAGCGCCGGCATCGAATGGAACCTCGAGAACACGATCTACCCATATACCATCGCCGGCGCGTCCATCGCGGCGCGCTCCATGCTGGGCGGCGAGAACCGCCCGATCGCGCTGGCCAGGAACAGCGTGCGGCGCCTGGCGCCGGGCCAGGCCGAACCGCTGGCCTCGACCATGCAGCTGCCGGTGGCCCAGCTGCCCGGCAAATGGTCGCTGGCGGCGCTGCAATCGGCCGGCTCGGCCTATGTGCTGCCCGGCCGGATCGAACTGCGGCTGCAAGGACAGCGCCTGGAATTGTCGCAAGCCTTCCGCGCGCGCATGGCGGCGCTGTTCCCCGGCGACCCGCTGCCCGACATTTTCACACCGCCGAGCGAGATCCAGGCGTCCACTGCGACGCTGCCGATCGAGGTGCGTGTGCATTACGGCTCGGGGCCGCTGTTCGCCCTGATCGGCGCTGCCCTGGCCTTGCTGGCCGCCGCAGCCGCCGGTGCGTATGCCTATGCGCGTCCGCGGCGCGTGGTGCTGACGGTGGAAGATGAAATGCGCACCGTGCATACGCGCGCGGGCGCCACGCAACCGATCTACGACAAGGCGGGCCGGGAAGTGGCGCGCCTGAAGACAACCGTGTTCGGCCACCAGCTGCTCGACTTGCGCGAAGGTGCGCAGGTCCGGCTGGGCCGCTGACTATATATATCGATCCCAGGAAGGATGCCCATGCAAGACCAGAAGACCCAGCCCACGACAGCGCCGAGCGCCGCTGATCCCGGCTTCAAGCTGCCGGCCCAGACCCCGGACGAGGGCATGCCGAAGACGGTGCCGGATACCGCCCACCAGCCGGTGGAGATCGCCCCCGGCGGCATTACCAACCCATCGGCCGCGCCGCTGCGCGATACCTCGGCGCGCGACCTGGCGATTTCCGGCGCCGTGTTCCTGGTCCTGCTGGTGATTTACTTTTTTGTCCGTAACGCCTACGTGCACCACCTTGTCGTGCGCCGCGTATCGCCCTCGTCGGCGGGCAGCGCCGGCTGGCTGCTGTTCGTCGGCCTGGGCTTCCTGTCGCTGGCCGCGGTGCTGGTGATCGTGAATGCCGCCCAATACCTGACCCTCGCCATCACCGGTCCGCTGGTCGCGGTCGGCGCGGTGGCCCTGGTAGCGGCCCTGTTCGTCGGCCGACGCTGAGAGCAGCTAACAAAACTTCCAGGTCTGCGTTGCACCGTCTCGCCGTACTGGCGTACTGTCTTCGACGATGCGCCTTGCCCTGAAAGCTTTGTAAGCCGCTTTAAATACAAAGGATACAAGATGGCAGATTTTCCCGATCCCGCAACCCTGAACGCCAACAACAAGGCCTCGGCCGGCAGCGCCGAGTTGAAAGTCGACCTGCGTCCGACGCTCTTCATCGGCGCCGGCGGCACCGGCATGGAAGTCATGATGCGCATCCGCCGCCGCATCCTGTCGGCCGTGTGGAACCGCCAGCACCCGACCCGCGTCGAGTCGCTGGCCGAGTTCCCGGTGGCGCGCTTCCTGCACTTCGACCTCGACAACAACGCCATCATCGACGAAGGCAAGTCGCAGCGCACCGACCCGTGGTTCGAACTGGTCAAGCTGAGCGACGAGGAGCGGCTGGTGGAACCGCTCGACCTGCAGCAATACCACGAGTCGGACGACAGCCTGGCACGCTTTCCCCTCATCGAAAGCTGGATGCCGCTGCGCCCGAAAAAACTGCGCTCGCTGGGCATCGACCCGTCCAAGGGCGCCGGCCAGATCCGCGCGCTGGCGCGGCTATACCTGTTCGACAAATACCCCAAGCTGCGCGGCCGCATCAAGGGTGCGCTGAATTTCCTGAGCAGTAATGCCGGCATCGAGCGCAAGGAAAATTACCAGCGCCTCGGGCTGCAGGTCGATACGAGCAAATTCCGCATCGTCGTCATCGCCTCCAACGCCGGCGGCACCGGCGCGGGCAGCGCCATCGACATGGGCTGGATCGCGAAAGCCATCGCGCGCCAGGAAGTGTCGGACAGCCAGGTAGACCTGGTGATGTTCCTGCCTTCGGGCTACGCCAAGGCCAACAAGGAGCGCACCGAGGCCAACGCCTACGCGACCCTGATGGAGCTGGAGACCACGATGCGCGACATGAATGCGCAAGTGCGCTGGATGGATCCGGACAGCGTGGTCGGCCGCGGCACGCCTTTCGACGACGTGTATTTCGTCGACACCGCCAACCTGGCCAACAAGGCGACCCAGGACGTCAAGGATGTCTACCAGATGGTGGCGGACACCCTGTTCGAAGACTTCGCTTCGGCCGATTTCGCCAACCGCAAGCGCTCGGTCGCGGTCAACCAGCAGCAGCACAAGCTGGGACCCTACAACCCGCGCGTGCCGGAAGCGCGCTTCGGCGACATGCGCCTGTCCTATTCGAAGGTGTATTCGGGCTTCGGCCAGGCCGTGCTCGACACCCAGCAAAGCCTGCGCGACGACATCCGCGCCTACGAACTGGCGGCGCTGATGGTCAAGGCGTTCTTCGGCCTGGCCGGTACCGACGGCGTCCAGGCGCGCCGTGCAACGGATGCCGAGCGCGACGCCTTCATGCGCGAGCAGATGGGGATGAACGAGCAGCCGTTCTCGGACTTTCCGGACTTCCGCAAGGGCACCGTCGACGTCACGCCCTTCCAGGAATACGCGCTGACCGACATGCTGCTGATGGACCGCGACCAGCGCTCGCTGCTGGAGCGGGTCGAGAGCAAGGTGCAGCTCGAGATCGACCGCATCATGGCCTCGTACGACCTCAAGCTGTGGCGCGAAAAAGTGGTCGAGCTGCTGCCCAATCTGGAGCGCGACGCCATCCGCGAAGCCGGCGCCACCGCCGAGACCAGCGAAGACCGCATCAAGCGCCACACCGGGGAACTGCTGGCCAACCTGCGCCTGGGCGTGCGCGGCCGCCTGTACATGCTGCTCGACGACCGCAAGCAGGGCGGCCTGGAATTCGTGCTGTCGCTGCTGGAACAGGTCAAGGCGCGCCTGGCCCAGCGCGACCTGGTCAATGCGCAGCGCAACGGCAAGCGTTACCGCGACATCCGCGACGCCCTGCGCACGCGCCAGGTCGAGGAATCGCTGAACAACCTGACCCAGGCCGCCAGCCGCCTGTTCGGCAAGGATGCCCAGGCGCGCGAGGTGATGAACCACCTGAAGCGCGACATCGCCGACTTCCTGCGCTTCCACCTGCTGGCGGTGGCCGCCGGGCAGTCGATCGAAGTCATGCGCGCGATGTCGGCCTGGCTCGGCGACCCGCAAGTGCCCGACGAACACGGCCAGGTGCAGTGGAGCGGCGTGGCTGGCGAGTTCCAGGAAGGGCGGCGCGCGGTACAGGCCATGCTGGCAGCCAGCGACCAGCGCATTGCCCAGCTGCGCGCCGACGCCCGCCAGGAGCACGCCACCTATATCAAGCTGGCCAGCGACGTGCTGCCGGAACCGGTCCGTTTGAGTGGCGACGTCAACGCCTGGAGCGAAGAGGTACTGCAGGAATTCGGCGGCTCGGCGCGCCTGTTCCCGCAGCTGGGCGACGAGCGCCTGCGGGCCGATCTGCTCTTGAAACTGTTCCGGCGCGCGCAGACCCAGCTCTCGACGCAACAGACCGCGGAGCCGGTCGATCCCCTGCTGGAACGCCTGGGCGCGATGTCGCCGCAGGAACGCCACCGCGTGTTCAGCGAGTGGATCCGCAGCGCCATGCCCTGGATTAATGCGCGCTTCTCGGCCGAGTTCACGCCCAGCGCCGACCAGTTCAAATGCTTCATCGGCGTCGGCGACCCGGCGGCCTGGCGCCGCATGGAAGCCGAGATCCGCGCCGCCGTGCCGACCGGTTTCCTGCATGGCGACGCGGTGGCCATCGTCAACACCGGCGTGGCGGGCAGGGCGGTGTGCTACATCGAGCTGTCCGGCTACCCGATGACGGTGCTGCGCGGCCTGCCGACCTGGCGCGCCTCCTACCAGATCGAGAACCCCAGGATCCCGACCCACCTGCATTTCGATTCCACGCGTTTCCGCCATCCGATCTCGCCATCGATGGATGAACTGAATCGCCTGGCCGACGACTACGAATGGTTCCTGCAGGCGATCGCGCTGGGCGTCGTACGGCGCAAGCAGGACGCCGGCGACCGCGAAGCCAGCTTCCAGCCGCGCGGCCAGTACCTGTTCGAAGTCGAGCCGGGCAGTGGCGAATGGCTCCAGATCGGCAACGAGTATGCGATCCGCTCGAACGGCTTGCCGTCCTATTACCGCGAGCAGGTGATCGCCGCGGTGCGCCAGCGCCTGGGCACGATGGGCGCGCACCAACTGGCGCTGCTGGCCGCGCTGATGCGCCACTACCAGCTGCGCGTGTACGAACCCAAGCTCGACGTCGACGAGACCGGGGCCCAGCTGCCGTCGCCATCGCTGCCCAACATCACGGCGCGCCGGCTGTACGACGCCTGGTTCCGGCGCGCGCTCACGCTCGATGCGACGCTGTCGCCGGCCCAGGTCGAGGCGGCGCTGGCTCAGCTGGACCAGTGGACCGATGCCGTACCGGATTCGGCCAGCGATGCCTACAACTGGGAAGTCGAGCGCGCCGTTGACAAGCGCGTGATCAAGCCGGACTTCCTGGCCGTTGATGCGCGCGCGGCCCAGGTGCTGGAGCGGCGCGCGCATGGTGCGGCGGCTTCGCCGCTCGACCCGGGCATCCTCATCGGCAGCGGCAGCGGACCGGCCGCCTTCGTGGTGAGCCCGAGCGCCGGCGCGCCGGCCACGCTGCCGCCGGGTGCCACCTTGGGCGCGGCCGCCAGTGTAATCGGCGCCACGCCGATGGCGGCACGCTACAAGCTGTTCGTCGGCGGCACCCAGCGCGGACCCTATGCGCAGGACGAAGTCGTGCAGATGCTGCTGCGCGGCGAGATCGACCCGGGCACCCGCGTCTGGAACATGCAATGGAATCCGCGCCAGGACAAGTGGAAGACGCTCGGCGAGATCCCGGAACTGGCGGGAGCGCTGGACAGCGCAATCCCCGACCCGGACGACGCCATCCCGGACCCCGAATAAAGGAACGACGTGCAAGAAGAAGTGATCTACCGCTGCATCAACCCGGCCTGCGCCCGGCCGATGCCGCGCCCCGTGAATTTCTGTCCCTGGTGCGGCACTGCCCAGGGGCAGGTGCTTGCGCGTGCGGGCGAGGATGCAGACGTACAAGCACGGCAGGAGAATGTGAGCGCGGCCGCTGCCGCGAATGCCGGTGCCGTCGCGGCGGCGGCCTTGTCCGGCTGGTCGGACGCGCCGGAGGCGCCGGTGCAGCCCGCTGTGCAGCCGCAACTGCAGCCGCAAATGCAACCGCAAATGCAGCCGCAAGCCGATCCACCGGTGCAGCGGCGCGAAGGCGTCAGGGCCACCGTACAAGGCCCCCGGGTGCCGCCGAGTGCGACCGATTTCGGCAGGTCGGCATCGTCGGCGCCGGGCACGGGCACGCCGCCCCCGGAAGTGCCGCGTCCGCCGATCCCGGCGCGCCCGGCCCGGCGCAAGCCGGTGCAGCTGCGCTGGTGGATCCTGGCACTGGCCATCCTGTGGGGTGTGTGGCTGCTGGCCAGGCCGTCGCCGAAGAAGATCGAGCGCCAGATCGAGCATGCGACGGCGCTGGCCAGGGACTGCAAGGGCAGCGAAGCCCAGGCCGAGCTGATCGCCCTGCGCGGCAGCCGCGCCACGCCCGAACAGCTGGAGCGCCTGCAGAAGACGCTCAACGAGCAGTCCGCGGTCTGCACCAAGCGGCGCCAGCGCAACAAGGCCTGGGGTGAAGCCAGCACCGCCGCCGACGCCGCATTGGATGCGGGCAGTCCGGAGAAGGCGCGCACGAGGCTGCAGGGTTTCATCCGCCGCTGGGGCGAGGATGACAAGACGCGGGCACTGAAGGCACGCATCGACGAGGCGGCGGAGAGGGCGAAGCATCCGCTGGCAGTGCCGCCGGATCAGGCGGGGGCGAGGGTGGGGCAGGGTGTGGAAGGTGTGTGATAACTGCGTGCTTGGCAGGTTGAGTCAGCTCATATACGTCGTCCCCGCGCAGGCGGGATAGCTGCGCTATCCCCCAGGTTGTACGCATTAAGTCAGTGCGAACAGAACTCGGAGGAAATGATGCCGGGGGCATCATTTGCGCCTGCGCGGACATGACGGATTCGAAGCTAACTTACTTCGTCGCCGCAATCCACCGATCCACCTGCGCCTCCAGAATCGGCAAAGGCAAAGTCCCATCCCCCAGCACCACCGCATGGAAAGCCGGGAAGCTGAACTTCGGCCCCAGCGCCTGCTGCGCCCTGGCGCGCAATGCAAGGATCTTCAGCGCGCCGATCTTGTAGGCCAGCGCCTGGCCCGGCCACACCATGTAGCGCTCGATCTGGTTGGCCGCTTCCGCTTCGCCATAGCCGAGGTTCTCGACCGCATACGCGATCGCCTTTTCGCGCGACCAGCCCTGGGCATGCATGCCGGTGTCGACCACCAGGCGCACGCCACGCAGCAGTTCGTCGTTCAGGTGGCCGAAGTAGGCGGCCGGGTCGTCGTACAGGCCGAAATCGCGGCCCAGGGTTTCGCAGTACAGCGCCCAGCCTTCGCCGTAGGCGGCCGCGCTCGGGTGCTCGGTGAAGAATTTGCGGAAGTCCGGCAGCGGCAGTTCCTTCAGCAGCGCCGCATGCAGGTGGTGGCCCGGCACGCCTTCGTGCAGCAGCAGGGTCGACATGCCGACGGTGCTGTACTGCTTCGGGTCGTTGACCACGGCCCAGAACACGCCCGGATGCGAGCCGTCGGCCGCCACCGGGGTGTAGTGGTCGGAGGCGGTGGCGCGCGTCAGTTCCGGTTCGAGCTGGATGCTCAGCCTGGCCTTCGGCAGCAGCGAAAAATACGCCGGCAGCTTGCCCTCGACGGTGGCGTAGATCTCGCGGTAGCGCGCCAGCACTTCCTGGTCGGTCTTGAAGGGCTTGAACTTCGCTTGCTCTTCGACCCAGTGCGGGAAGCGGTCGAGCGGACCCTGGTAGCCCAGGCGCGGCGCCAGTGACGCCATCTGCTGGCGGATGCGCGCGACTTCCTTCAGGCCGAGCGCGTGGATCTCGGCGGGCGACAAATCGAGGTTGGTGTTGTTGCGGATGCGCGCCTGGTACCAGGCCGCGCCGTCCGGCAGGCCTCCGTAGCCGGCCGTGGTGCGGCCCGCCTTCAGGTAATCGGTGTCGAGGAAGGCGTTCAGGCGGCCGAGCGCGGCATTGATGTTGTCCGCTGCCTGGCGGTAGCCGGCGGCCAGCGCGCGCTTGTCGCTTTCCGGGAAGCTGGCCGGCATGCGCGCTGCCGGCGAGTAGAACACGCTGCTCTCGACGCTGCTGCTGCGCAGCTGGCGGAACTGCGGCTGCATGCGCTCGGTGATGATCTTCGGCTGCACGACGCCGGCGCGGATGCCTTCCTTCATGTTGGCGATCGCCTGGTCGATCCAAGCCGGCAGCTGCTGCAGGCGGCTCAGGTAAGCGCGGTATTGAAACGGCGTCTCGAGCGGCTGGGAACCGGTGCCGCTGGCGTAGTTCGCCAGGTTGCTTGGCATGTTGTCGAACTGGTTCAGCGGCAGCAGGTGTTCCGGGAATTTTTCCAGATCGAGCTGGCTGCCGATTTCAAAGGCCAGGATGTCGTAGTTCAGCTTTGCCTTGGGCGCCAGCCGCGCCGCGTCGACCGCTTTCAGCTGGCGCAGCAGCGCGTGGTTGTCGGCCAGGTAGCGCGCGCGGACTTTCGGTGCGATCGCCATGCCGAGCTGGTCGTCATAGCGGCTGTCGCCGTTGGCGGTGGCGTACAGCATCGGATCGTACCTGGCGCGCAGGTCGTAGAAACGCGCGGCGATGCGGTCGACTTGCTGCTCGGTGGCCTGGGCGCCGGCGGTGGACGCGCCGGGTTCGGCGGCTTGCGTGGCAGCGGAGAGGGCAGCGCAAGCCATTGCAGCGGCAAGGACGATGGCACGCATCGGCTGGACATTCAAGGTCATGTGGATCCTTCGCAAATGAGATTCTGTGAAGGATACAACAGCTTGCGGATAAAAAAACGGCGTCCGCCGCAGGGGCAGGACGCCGTTGAACGGAATCGGAAAAAATCAGCCGCGGCGGCGCATGCTCGACAGCGCAACGCCGGCCAGGATCACGGCGAAGCCGGTCACGTGGTACATGTGCGGCACCTCGCCCAGCAGCGGCCAGGCAGCCAGCGTGGCGAACAGCGGGATCAGGTACAGGCTCATGCTGGCGCGCGCCGGGCCGGCCAGGGCCACCAGGCGGTCGAAGCAGAAGTAGGCGCCCAGGCTCGGGACGATGGCCAGGAAGCCCAGCGCCACGTACAGGCGGCTGTCGCCGAAGTCCGGGCGGGTGCCGTGCCAGGCTTCCAGTGCGGCGAAGGGCGCCAGCACCAGTGCGCCGCCGGCGATCAGCGACGCCAGCTTGACGGTGCTGGGCAGCGGCGGCAGCGGCACGCGCTTGTTGAACACCGTGTACAGCGCCCAGCCGCAGCCGGCCAGCACCACCCACAGGTCGCCGCGGCCGAATTCCAGCTGGCCGAGGGCGGCCGGATTGCCTTTCGAGAGCACGACCAGCACGCCGAGGATGGCCAGCAGCATGCCGCCGGCCTGCCTGCGTTCCAGCGGCGCGCGCCACACCAGGGTCTCGATCAGGGTAACCAGCGCCGGACAGGCAGCGAAGATGATGCCGATGTTGGCCGCGCTCGTATGGCGCGCGCCGACGTACTGGGGCGCGACCGCGACGCCCATGCCGAGGCTGGCGAGCAGCAGGATGCGTGGCCAGTTGGCGAGCAGGGTGTGGCGCAGCGCGACCATGCGCGGGCCGACGGTCGGCAGCAGGATCAGGAAAGCCAGGGCCCAGCGGCCGAAGGCCAGGAACACCGGCGCAATGCCGGCGCCTTGCGCCCAGCGCGCCACGATCAGGTTGGCGGCAAACAGGGCGGGGGCGATGAACATGAGCGGCAATTCGGCAGCAAAGGCGTCGCCTTTATAGCCCAGACCACCACGTGAAACTGCTTCTGACACTGGAACTCCTCGATCGATGGTGAGGGGACGTGAAGTGCCGGCAACGCATTCCTGATAAGGAAGCAGGCCGGCGCGGCGTTGTCTTGTGCGCTGCATCAACGCGCGTGGAATCTTAAGGCAGCACGAATAGAATGTGCTTCTATTCGATAGCGCTAACGGGCACAAAATCGAAATAAATATCTGAAAAAATAGTAAAATGAAGACAGTTCTTCACGTTTTATCCGAAAACCGACAAGGAAGTGCTGCATGAAAGATGGGCAACTCGACGAGATCGACCGCAAGATCCTGCGCACCCTGAGCCAGGACGGCCGCATCAGCAACCAGAAACTGGCCGACACCGTGAACCTGTCGCCGACGCCCTGCTGGCACCGCGTGCGTGTGCTCGAGGAAGCCGGCTACATCACCGGCTACGTGGCGATGCTCGACCAGCGCGCGCTCGGCATGCCGGACACGGTGATAATTGAAGTTACGGTCGACCGCCACGACGACGAGATCTTCAAGGCATTTTCGGATGCCCTGGCCGAGCTGCCGGAAGTGATGGAGGCATACTTGCTGTCGGGCGAATACGATTACCTGATCAAGGTGGCGGTGGCGGGCACCGAAGGCTATGAGCGCTTTCTGCGGCAAAAGCTGTACAAGCTGCCGGGCGTGAAGCACACGCGCTCGACGTTCACCCTGCGCTGCCTGAAGCGGGCGCCGTCGGTGACGCCTTGACGTTGGTCATTTCCGTTCCGCATGCATGGGGGCAGCACGAAAAAGCCTCGATCCTGGCGATCTTCCCGATCTGCCTGAAATGACCCGGTGTGGACCAGCGCTGTCTTGCATGCAAGTACTTTGCGCTGGCGCTGGCGGCTTCTTGTTGTTAACCGTCTGGAAACGAGCTTCATGGGTGGTGGTCCTTGCGCTGGTCGACCTCGGTACGAAGATCACATCATCTCAAGGTCGGAACCAAAAAGTGCATGTCTGCAACATATTTGACGAAATTAATGAAAGCGCCAGGCATACAGTATTAACAATCGTTTCCATGAGGTAATATTGTAGGCTTCAAGTTCTTAAGGCTATAGCAGCCGCCCATCTCATCATGTTTTTGTCGAATCTGCGTGTTCGCACGCGCATTGCTGTTGCTTTAGCCACAGTTATCGTCCTCCTTTTGGTCATCAGTGTGTTTTCTATCCTGAACCTGTCGCGCAACAATGCGGCGATCCAGTCCACGAAGAGCAGCAATATCGGCTTGGTCAATGCGCAGAATGCGATGTGGGAACTGCGCTTTGGGGTGGCGAATTTCATGACGGGCAGCGAAGAGGCGCGCAAGAAAATCCTCGGCGATGAAGGCAGGTGGTCGACCACGGTCAAGGAAAGCCTGGACGACTATGCCGCCAAGCAGTTGACCCCGGAAGAGCAGGCCAGTCTGGCCGAGCTGCGCGTGACCTTCCAGAAATACATGGAATCGCGTCCGAAGTGGTTCGAGTTGTATTCCAGCGGCCAGACCGAAGAAGCGGCCGACTGGCGTGCCAGAAACACGAACAAGTTTGGCGGCGCGACCGTCAAGGGCTTCAAGAACCTGATCGAACTGGAGCAGAAACGCCAGGAGGCGAATGTTGCGACGATCATCGACGCCAACGACAGCTACCGGCGCGGATTGATCGGCATCGTGGTGCTGGCATTGGTACTGGCCGTGGTGGTCAGCGTCATGATCACGCGCTCGATCACCCATCCGCTGAAGCGGGCGCTGGACCTGGCGGAATCGGTCAGCCGTGGCGACCTCACCAGTGAACTGGCGGTGCGTTCGGATGACGAAGTCGGCAAAATGATGCAGGCACTCGAAAAGATGAACCTGAACCTGCGCGACATCGTCGCCGACGTCCGCCACGGAACCGATGCGATCGCCACGGCTTCGTCCGAGATCGCGGCCGGCAACCAGGAATTGTCGCAGCGTACCGAGCAGCAATCCACCTCGCTGCAAGATACCGTCGCGTCCATGGAAGAGCTGACCGCTACCGTGCGCCAGAATGCCGACAATGCCCGCCAGGCCAATCAGCTGGCGGTGTCGGCATCCGAGGTTGTCGTAAAAGGCAATGCGGTCGTGTCCGAGGTCGTGAGCACCATGGCATCGATCAACGATTCGTCCAAGAAGATCGTGGACATCATCAGCGTCATCGACAGTATTGCCTTCCAGACCAATATTCTGGCGCTTAACGCGGCAGTCGAAGCTGCACGTGCGGGTGAGCAAGGACGGGGCTTCGCCGTCGTCGCAAGCGAAGTGCGCAATCTTGCGCAACGCTCGGCCAGCGCAGCCAAGGAAATCAAAGCCCTGATTGGTGATTCAGTAGAGAAAGTCGATACCGGTACCAACCTGGTCAATCAGGCCGGCGCCACCATGGACGAGATCCTGGCGAGTGTCCAGCGGGTTACCGACATCATGGCGGAAATCATGGCTGCAACTACCGAACAGAGCGCGGGTATCGAGCAAGTCAACCTGGCTGTCGGCCAGATCGACCAGGTGACCCAGCAAAATGCCTCCCTCGTGGAACAAGCCACTGCCGCGGCTGCCGAACTGCAGAGCCAGAGCAGCCACCTGGCGCGCTCGGTCGCCTTGTTCAAGCTGAGCGACAATCCGCGCCAGCCGAATGCCGGCACCACGAGCCGGCCGCGCATCACGGCCTGATCCAGCAAGGCATCCCGAATCCATCAGCTTTTTCACTGCTTGGCTATGTATGGATTCGGTTTTTCCGCAGTTGATACCCCAACATTCCTGATTTCTCTGCGTATTCAGTCGCTATACACTTTGCTCGTCGTCAACAAGTTTGACGAACTGCCGACCCATTGAATGGTCCGGCAAAACCAAAGACCAAGGGGCATGACATGCAAGGGAAATTGTTGTTGAAGCTTATCGGCGGCCTGATGCTGCTGGTGGTGTTGTGGGCGCTGGCGCCTTTCGGTACGGTACCGGCCGGCTACCGCGGTGTGATGACGACCTTCGGCAGTCCGAGCGACCAGATCCTCAGCGAGGGCATCCACTTCCGGATTCCGCTGGCGCAGAAGCTCAACCTGGTCAACGTGTCGATCCAGAAAGGCGAGGGCGATGGCGATGCCGCCTCGCGCGATCTGCAGACCGTGCACACGCGCGTGGCCCTCAACTATCACGTCCGGCCGGAAGGCGCGCTGACGGTGTTCCGCGACCTCGGCAACGAGCCGGGCCAGCGCATCATCATTCCCGCCGTGCAGGAAGCCGTAAAGGCCGTCACCGCGCGCTTCACCGCCGAAGAACTGATCGCCAGGCGCACCGACGTGCGCGAGCAGATCGTGGCCCAGCTGCGCGAACGCCTGGCGCGCCATGGCGTCATGGTCGACGAATTCTCGATCGTGAACTTCAACTTCTCGCGCTCCTTCAACGATGCGATCGAAGCCAAGACCACGGCCGAGCAATTGAAGCTGAAGGCGGAGCGCGACCTGCAGCGTATCGAGGTCGAAGCCAAGCAGCGTGTGGCCCAGGCCCGGGCCGAAGCCGAGTCGCTGGCGGTGCAGCGTCAGCAGGTGACGCCAGAACTGATCCGCCTGCGCGAAATGGAAAATCAGCGCATGGCGATCGAGAAGTGGGACGGCAAGCTGCCGAATGTGGCGGGTGGCGCGGTCCCCTTCATCAACGTGAAGTAATGGTGTATTCTTGACAACAAAGGAGGGCACATCATGAACCGATCATTCGTCATCACCACGCTGCTGGCCACCGCCTTGCTGGCCGGCTGCAAACCCCAGGCCGACGGCACCGGGCCGGCGGAAAAGGCGGGCAGGGCCATCGACGACGCCGGCGCCAGGGTGGCCGGCAAGGTGCACGAACAGCTTGAGAAAGCCGACGACGCCGCCGCGCAGGCGCGCGAGCACGCGAAAGAGGCAACGGCCGAAGCGAGCCGCAACCTGGACAAGGCAACCGAGGCGGTCGGGAAGAAGGTGGAGCAGGCCGGGGAGAAGATCCAGCAGGCGGCCCACTAATTAGCGCCACTTCGGGGTCAGAGCACAAATTCGGGGTCAGAGCACTTTGCGAATCAACTGATTCACATTAAATATGGCGCTTGTCCTTGCCTCGCCGCTGCAGGCGGCAAGGGCAGCCGTCTTTTTTACTTGCGCGACATTTCCAAAAATTCTGCTCTGACCCCGAATTGTCGAGTCATTGTGCTCTGACCCCGAATTGGTGTCGCTCGCGCGGGCGATGGCGCTACGGCATCGCCCGCAACGTCGGCATCCCCTGCACGATCGACAGGTCGATATGCCCGGCGCGCCAGGCGCGTTCGATGTCTTGTTCGACTTCCTGCATGGCCGCCGGGTCCAGGCGCTTGATGCCGCGTACGCCGTAGGCGCGGTTGCGGCCGTGGCCCTTGGCGAGGTAGAGCGCCATGTCGACGATGTTGACGGCGCGCTCCCACGACACGTTGTCGCCGCGGCCGAGCGGGAAGGGGGCGAAGCCGATCGACACGTTCACGGACAGGGGCGTGCCCTGGTAATCGACGGTGCGCGCCGAGATGCCGCTCAGGAGGCGCAGCGCGACTTCGTCCAGGCCGCTGCGCGGCACGGCCGGCAGGAAGGCCAGGAATTCTTCGCCGCCCCAGCGCACGATCATGTCGGTTTCGCGCAGGATCTCGCGCAGGGCCTCGGCGATCTCGCCCAGCACCGCGTCGCCGGCGCCATGGCCGTAGGTGTCGTTGATGTGCTTGAAATGGTCGACGTCCAGCAGGAACAGGGCGCTGACCATGTCGTCGCCCTGCGGATTGACGCCCGCGCCGCGGCGTTCGGTATCCTGGCGGCCGCGCATGAATTCCTGGAAGTGGCGGCGGTTGTACAAGCCGGTCAGCGGGTCGCGCGCGCTCTGCTGCTTCAGTTCCTGGTTCTTTTCTTCGAGCCGGGCATTGGTCTGACGGACCTTGCGGTACAGCAGGCCGATGATGACGCTGACCAGCGCGAACACCAGGAACAGCAGCCCCCACACGCGCTGCTGCAGGCGGCGGTTCTCGATCTCGGTCGACTTGACCTGGTTTTCCTGGCGCAGCAGTTCGATCTGGCGCTGGCGTTTGTCGGCTTCGTATTTTTCCTGCAGTTCCAGCATCGCTTTCTGGCGCCGCTTTTCGAACAGCTCGTTCGATAGCGCGCGTTCGCGGTGGTAGGCGCCCAGCGCGCCGGCATAGTCGCCGACGCGCTCGAGGGCGTCGCCGTATTCCGTCAGCACCATCTGCAGATCGGGCTTGTGGCCGGACTTCTCGTACCAGACCATGCCTTCCTCGATGCTCTTCTTGCCCTCGGCCAGGCGCCCCAGCGCCAGGTAAGCCTGGCCGATGTTCAGGCGCGCGGTGGCGATCATGCGCTCGTTGCTGAGATGGCGTCCCTGTTCCAGCGCCTGCTGGGCATAGGACAGGGCAGCGTGCGGATTGCGCAGCTTGAGGTTCACGTCGGCCAGGTTGGCCAGCGCGTTGCCGATCAGCGGGCCGGCCTGGATACGTCGCGCCAGCTCGAGTTCCTCGCGCATGACCTTCAATGCGCGCTGGATTTGGCCGGAATCGATCGCCGCGCCGTATTCCGTGTTCTTCAGGATCGCCAGCCGGCCGGGCGAATCCAGGCGCGCGGCGGCGCGGTAGGCTTCGTCCAGCACGCTGAAGGCCTTGTCGTGCTCGCGCATCTGGTTGTACAGGTAGGCCAGCGAGTTCAGGGTGATCACCATCAGCAGCGGATCGCCGCTCTGGCGGGCCTGCGTGACGGCGGCCTGGAGCCGGTTCAGGGCGCTCGGGAAGTTGCCATCCTCGGCAAAGGATTCGCCGGACGAGACGATGGCGCGGATGCGCAGGTCGCGGTCCTTGCTGCCCGCGGCGAGTTTTTCGGCTTCCCACACCAACTGGTGCGACTGGGCCATCTCGTTGATCGCGAACAGGGCGTAGGCCTTGGCCAGCAGGGCGCGCGCGATGGCGTCCTGGTCCTTGTGCTGGCGCGCCAATGTCAGCGCCTGCTCGCACAGCGGCAGTGCCAGCTCGCTGTGGCCGAGGCGGTATTGGGCGATGCAGGACAGGCTGAGGAAGTTGGCTTGCTCGCCCGGGGTGGCGGCAGGCAGCTGGCCGGCCAGCCGGGACAGCAAAGGCAAGGCGCGCTGCGGATTGAGGCGGGTGATTTCCTGGATTTCAGCCAGCTGCGTGTGCAGGGACGACGGGACTGCGCCGGCGACAGCATCGGCGCCGGCCCCGAAAAGCAAAAGCGCTGACAGCGGCGCTAACAGCGGCGCTGACAGCGGCGCATGCAGTTTCGTGCGCAACCGTAAGCGCAAGCGGCCGCCCCGGTATTGCGATGCGCGATTCAGGCCTGCCAAGAGAGCTCCCCAGGATAGATATGCGTCCAAAGAGTGACACCAAGCTTTGAGACTAACCCTGGATTATAGGCCTCTTGCTCCCGAGCAAGCCGCTTTTTATTTCTCGTATGCGAAAAAGACACACGTTTGTGCTGCGTCAAGACACATCCATGCTGGATCACGCCGCCAACTGCTGCAGCAGGTACAAACGTTGATACAAGCCGCCTTCGATGTGCATCAATTCGTCGTGGTTGCCGGCCTCGCTGATGCGGCCGTGGTTCAGCACGATGATGCGGTCGGCGTCGCGGATGGTGGACAGCCGGTGCGCGATCGCGATGATGGTCACCTTGCCGCGCAATTCGGTCAGCGCCTCCTGCACGATCTGTTCGGTCTGGCTATCGATGCGCGAGGTCGCTTCGTCCAGCAGCAGCACGCGCGGCTGGCCGGCCAGGGCGCGCGCGATCGCGATCAGCTGCTTCTGGCCGGACGACAGGCGCGAGCCGCCTTCGCCCAGCGGCGTCTCGTACCCCTGTTCGAGGGCCGCGATGAAGCTGTGGGCGTGCGCCGCCCGCGCCGCCGCCTCGATGGCGTCGGTGGACAGGCCGCGTCCCATGTCGATGTTCTCGCGCGCGGACGCCGCCAGCAGGAAGGGATCCTGGGGCACCAGGCCGACTTCGTGGCGGAAGCGTTCGTTGTCGATGGCCGCCAGCGGCTCGCCATACAGTTCGATGCTGCCGCGGGTCGCCGGGTAGTAGCGCAGCAGCAGCGACAGCAGGGTCGACTTGCCGCTGCCGGTATGGCCGACGATGCCGAAGAAGGCGCCGCGCGGAATCTCGAGCGACAAATCGTGCAGCACGGTCTGGCCTTCGATGTAGGCGAAGTTCAGCTTGCGCACGCGTACCGCCGGTGCATGCGGATCCATGTTGGCCGGGCTGTCGGGAATGCGGCCCTCGCCAGAACGGCGGCGGCCGTGTTCCGGCGCGCCGGCCTCGTCGAGCAGGGCCGATACGCGCGCGGTCGCGACCACGGCTTGCTGCAGGCCGCTGAACTGCATCGTGATCTGAATAAGCGGTTCGACCACGCGCGCGATATAGCTGATGAAGGCGTACAGCACGCCGACTTCGACTGCGCCCACGCGCTGCATGCCGAAGCTGAAGATCACCACCGCCAGCAGCACCACGTTGAGGAAGTCCAGCGCTGGTCGCAGCAAAAATGCGTTGGCGCGCAGTTCGGCCACGCGCGCCGTGTAGTGCTGCTCGTTGGTGCCGGCGAAGCGCTCGCCGAAACGGTGCTGGGCATTGTTCGCCTGCAGCACGCTCATGCCGCCGATCGATTCCGCCATCTGGCCGTTGATGTCGCTGCGCAGCGCGCGCGCGCGCGTTACCGCCGGCGCCGATAGACGCTGGTACAGCCAGACGATGCCCAGCACCGCCGGCACCAGGGCCAGCACGATCAGCATCAGGCGCCAGTCCAGCCAGGCCATCGCGATCGTAGTCCCGACCAGCACGATGCTGCTGTCCAGGATCACGAACAGCACCTGGATGTACAGGGTTTTCACGGCTTCGGTGTCGTTGGTGACGCGGCTCACCAGCTGGCCGGTGATGGCCTTGTCGAAGAAGGCCATCGGCAGGCGCAGCACGTGGCCATACACCCATACTCTGAGGCGCTGCACCGAGCGCATCGCCAGGCCGGACAGGCGCACCAGCTGCAGGAAGCGCAGCCAGGACGCGGCCCAGCCGGTGATCAGCACCCCGGCCAGCAGCAGCGCCATGCGGGTCCAGTCCAGGTTGTGCGGCAGCAGGTGTTCGTCGATCAGCTTCTTGCCGAGCAGGGGCCCGACCACTTCCAGCGCCGCCGCCAGGGTCAGCCAGCCGGTGGCCCATTTGAGGTGGCTGCGGTCCGGCTCCGCGGCGCGGCGCAGCAGGCCGAGCGCCTGCGCGGCTTGCGCTTTCGATGCGCCCTTGTTCTTGTCGATTGCGTCAGACTGCATCAAGGCTGGCCTCCAGTTGTTGATAGCGCCACTGGCTGGCATACCAGCCGTCGCGTGCCAGCAGTTGTTCGTGGGTGCCGGATTCGACGATGCGGCCCTCGCGCAGCACCACGGTGAAATCCGCCTTGACCACGGCCGACAGGCGGTGGCTGGCGATGATCACCGACAGTTCCGGGTGCGTGCGGCGCAATTCGTCGAAGTGGTCGAGGATGCTCGTCTCGGTGCCGGTATCGACCGCGGACAGGGCGTCGTCCAGCAGCAGCAGGCTGCTCTGCGCCAGCAGCGAGCGCGCGATCGCCACGCGCTGGCGCTGGCCGCCGGACAGGGTGATGCCTTTTTCGCCGACCGGAGTGTCGTAGCCATAAGGGAAGCGCAGGATGTCGTCGTGGATCGAGGCCATTTTTGCGGCCTGCTCGATCTCCTCGCGCGAAGCGCCCGGGCGTCCCAGCGCGATGTTCTCGGCGATCGAGGCCGAAAACAGGAAGGATTCCTGCGGTACCCAGCTCAAGCCGTTGCGCAGCGTGGCCAGCGTGTAGTCGGCGAGGGCGTGGCCGCCCCAGGTGACCGCACCGCGCTGCGGCGTGGCCTGGCGCAGCAGCACGCGCAGCAGCGTCGATTTGCCGGCCCCGGTGGCGCCGACCAGGCCCAGGGTCTGGCCGGGTTCCAGGCGCAGCGAGACCTTGTCCAGCGCGGGCGGGATGGCCCCTTCCTGGCCGCCGTAAGTAAAGCTGACGTCCTTCAACACCAGCGGACCGCGTTCCAGCTGCTGCAGGGTGCCGCGGTCGTCCACCGTCAGCGGCGCCTCGAGCAGCGGCTCCAGGCGCGCCAGGGCCGCGCGGCCGCGTTCGATCAGGGACAGCACCCAGCCGGCCGCGAACATCGGCCAGATCAGCTGGCCCAGGTACATCGTGAAGCTGGTCAGCAAACCGATGGTGAGCTGGCCCTGCCACACCAGGTAGCCGCCCAGGCCGAGCGTCAGGCCGGTGGCGGCGGTGAGGGTCAGGCCGACCGCCGGTTCGTAGGCGGCTTCCCATTTCTGGGCACTGAGGCTGGCGTCGGCGGCGCGCTCGGCCAGTGCCGAGAACTGCTGGGCGCTGCGCTGCTCCAGGCCGAGGGCGCGCAGGGTGCGCACGCCGCTCAGGGATTCCTGCACGTGGTCGTTGAGTGCGGAGAAACGCTTCAGCGAATCGCTGGAGGCGGTGTGGATGTGGCGCGAGATGTGCCAGAACGCGACCCCCATCAAGGGGAAAGGCAGCAGGGCGATCAGGGTCAGGCGCCAGTCGACGCCGAGCAGCATGATGCCGAGCACCATGATCAGGGTCAGCGTGCCGTCGAAGCCGGCCAGCATCGCCTCGCCGGATGCCTGTTCGATGGCGTCGATGTCGTTGGTGGCCAGCGCCATCAGGTCGCCGGTGCGCTGACGCTGGTAGAAGGCCGGGCCCTGGGCCGACAGGCGCGCGTACAGGCGCGTGCGCAGCTCGACCCCGAGGCGGTAGGCCGCCGAATACAGGCGCAGACGCCAGGCCACGCGCAAGCCGTAGATGGCCAGGCCGAGGCCGAGCAGTTCCAGCAACTGGATCATCAGGTCGTGGCCGCCGAGGCGGTGCGCCGCCAGTCCGTCGATCATCGCGCCGACCTTGCGCGGCACCAGCACCGAACACAGCGACACACCGAACAGCATCACCGCCGACGACGCATAAGAACGCCAATGCCGGCGCACGAAGCCGCCGATCAGGCTAGCCAGACCCATTGATTTATCCTGTTGAAAATGAAAAGCGGGCCCTGGGCCTGAACCGTCGACGTGCATGGCGCGACGGTTCAGGCCAAGGCCCGCTAATGTACCAACTTTGAGCAGCCCTTGCAGCCCGGGAGGCCGCAAGCGAACAGTGCCCGGGACTTCTTCAGGACTTCTTGCGCGAGCTGCGGCGCCGCTCGGCAGGCGCCGGGCCGGTGCTCAGCCGCACCGGCGGCGTCGCCTCGGCCGGGGTCACCAGCGGCAGATCGACGTGGCCATCGGCCTGCAGCGGCACGGTCGAGCTGAGCGGATGCTCGGCGCTCACCGGCCTGGGGGCAACTTCGTTCAGGGCTGCGACCAGCGGCTTGGCCTTGGCCGGCGGCACCTCATCGGCGATGACGATGTCGACCAGGGCATCGACGTTGGCGCTGGTCTCTTCGTCCAGCGACGGCGCGGTGGCCGCCACTCCGGACGGCGCTTCACCGGCCGTCTCGGCATCGAGTTCGGTCGGGGCGCCGGCCGGCACCTCGACTGGCTCGATCTGCCCGGCAGGCTGCAGCCCGCTGTCAGGAATTGCAGCCGTGGACTGGTCGCCGACGCCCAGCGTGTCCTCGGCCAGCGCCGCAGTGGTATCGGCGGCATCCGTCGCGATCTCGCCCGTCACCGTGGTGGCCTCGGCCAGCGCGATGCTGGCCTGTTCCGCAAGCTGGATGCCAGGGGCCGGCACCAGCTCAAGCAACTGCGGCAACTGCGGCGGCTGTTGCTGGGGAATGCTGCTCCAGCCGCGCTGGCGCGCGCCCATGGCGATGCCCAGCAGTTCACGCGAATAGGAAAACACCTGTTGCCACTGGTCCTGGGCCTGGGTGCCGATGGCGAACAGGTCGCGCGCATCGGTCGCGTGCAGCATCTGCTGCAGGGCGCCGGTGGCCTGGTCGAGCGAGGCGCGCGAGGTCCTGAGGTTGAGCGCAAGCAGCTGTTCGGCGTTGTCGAGCGCGCGGGTGCCCAGCGTGTGAAATGCGTCGAGCTGGGCTTCCCATTGAGGGCGGGCGACTTGGAGACGGTCGGAGAGTGATGTCATCGGAATTCCTTGTTCGATCAGGTTATGACGCACTGCAATAGACCTAGTGTAAAGCTGTTCATCAGCGTTTGAAAAGGAATTTCTATGTTGTTCTTACAAGGAAATATTGCGCCGCAGCATTAATTTTTAATGTGATAAGCTGGCCTCACCAACTCCTTACAGGAACGTCCATGGACCTCGTCATTCGCAACGCCACCCTGGCCGATGGCCGTAAGGACATCGACATCGCGATCCGCGGCGACACCATTGCCGAGGTCGGCAGCCGCCTGCCGTTGCGCGGCGCCCACGAAGTCGATGCCGGCGGCGACCTGGTCTCGGCGCCTTTTGTCGACGCCCATTTCCATATGGATGCAACGCTGAGCTACGGCCTGCCGCGCGTGAACGCCTCCGGTACTTTGCTGGAAGGCATCGCTCTGTGGGGCGAACTGAAACCGCAGCTGGCCCAGGACGCGCTGGTCGAGCGCGCGCTGCAGTATTGCGACTGGGCGGTGGCACGCGGCCTGCTCGCCATCCGCACCCACGTCGACGTCTGCGACGACCGCTTGCTGGCGGTCGAAGCCCTGCTCGAGGTGAAGCGCCGCGTCGCACCCTATCTCGATCTGCAGCTGGTCGCCTTCCCCCAGGATGGCCTGCTGCGCAGCCCGACCGCCTTCGACAACCTGAAGCGCGCGATCGCGATGGGCGTGGACGTGGTCGGCGGCATCCCGCACTTCGAACGCACCATGGCGCAGGGTGCGGAATCGGTGCGCCTGCTGTGCGAGTTCGCGGCCACACAGGGCTTGATGGTCGACATGCACTGCGACGAAAGCGACGACCCGCTGTCGCGCCACATCGAGACGCTGGCCTGTGAAACCCAGCGCCTCGGCCTGCAGGGGAGGGTGACCGGCTCGCACCTGACCTCGATGCATTCGATGGACAATTATTACGTGAGCAAGCTGCTGCCCCTGATCGCCGAATCCGGGGTCGCGGCGATCGCCAACCCGCTCATCAACATCACGCTGCAGGGCCGCCAAGATACCTATCCGAAGCGGCGCGGCATGACCCGGGTGCCGGAATTGCTGGCCGCCGGCGTGCCGGTCGCCTTCGGCCACGACTGCGTGATGGACCCGTGGTATGGCATGGGCTCCGGCGACATGCTGGAAGTGGCCCACATGGGACTGCACGTGGCGCAGATGACCGGCCAGGCCGCGATGCACCAGTGCTTCCTGGCCGTGACCGAGACGCCGGCGCGCATCCTGGGCCTGGAAGGCTATGGCATCGCCCCCGGCTGCAAGGCCGACCTGGTGCTGCTCGATGCCGGCGGTCCGGTCGAAGCGATCCGCCTGCGCGCGGCGCGGCGCCTGGTGCTGCGGCGCGGGAAGATCGTCAGCGAGGCGCCGCCTGCGCACGCGCGTTTGCGCCTGCCGGGCCGGCCGGACACGGTCGATTTCCGGCTCGCTCGCAATGACTGACCTGGCTCTGCATGGTTGGCGAGAAGCATCTATTGCTTCTCGTAATTGCGTGAAAATATTGTTCTGAAACCTGACAGTTCGGCTAGCCGTGCAGGAGCGGCCCGGTGATAAACTCTTGCGCTTTCGCTACTAAAAGCAGGTTCAGCACGTGAGAGATATCCAGGTCCGTCCCGCTATCGATGCCGATTTCAACGCCATGTGGACGCTGTTCCAGTCGCATGTCGCCGAGGGAGAAACATTTTTGCACGACGGCACCGTCACCCGCGAAGAAGCCCTGGACGACTGGTTCGCGCCGGGCACCGCCACCTGGTTGGCGGTCACCGGCGAGGAGCGCATCCTGGGGATGGTCCGGCTGCGGCCGAACCAGGTCGGACGCGGCGCCCACGTGGCGAATGCCGCCTGCATGGTCAGTCCGAATGCGCAAGGCGTCGGGATCGGCCACCTGCTGGGCGAACACAGTATCGGCGAGGCGCGCCGCATGGGCTTCCTGGCGATGCAGTTCAACTTCGTGGTCAGCACCAACACCCGCGCCATCCATTTGTGGAAGCGGCTCGGCTTTTCCATCGTCGGCACCCTGCCCAAGGCCTTCCGCCACCGCTGCCTGGGTTACGTCGATGCCTATGTAATGTACAAGCTGCTGGAAGACCCGGCGCGCTGGGCGCTTCCCGAGGAAGACTGAGACGATCCGTGCACATCCTCGCCACCGAACGCCTGAACCTGCGCACCGTCGATGCCGGCGACGCCGCCTTTTACCTGGCGCTGCTGAACGACCCGGCCTTCGTCGAGCAGCTCGGCGACCGCGGCCTGCGCACGCTGGACGATGCGCGTGCCGCCTTGCTGGACGGTCCGATCGCGATGCAGGACGAGCGCGGGCATTCGCTGTACGTGGCCGAGCTGAATGCGGGCGGCACGCCGATCGGGATGTGCGGCCTGATCAAGCGCGCGAGCCTGGACGGCGTCGACCTCGGCTACGCCTTCTTGCCGGCCTGGCGCGGCCAGGGCTATGCGTACGAAGCCGGCGCGGCGGTGCTGGCCTTTGCGCCCAGTCTGGGCCTGCGCCGCGTGCTGGCGATCACTTCGCCGAACAACATCGCTTCCAATTATTTGCTGCGCAAGCTGGGCATGCGCTTCGAGCGCTTCATGCACCTGGCGCCGGAGGATGCCGGCACCAACTTGTACAGCATCGAGCTGGGGGCGCCTGCCGGCAAGGGGCGTGTGCCGCGCAATAGGCGGGCGCTGGACCAGCTGGCGCGGGAGAGTGGGACTTAGCGCACCCGCACCAGCCGCACCCCATAAATGTCGAAGCGGTTCGACGGACCCTCGACACCACCCGCCGCGCTGAAGCTGCTGTTGCTCTGCAGGTAGCTCATGTTGAAGAAGTCGCTCATCTCGATGCGGTAACTGCCCTGCGCATCGAGGCGCGCCGACAGCGGCGTGGACAGCACCGTCGGCGTGTTCGCCTTGTCCAGGCGCGCATGCGGCAGCTGCACCACGCCCTGGGCCACGATGGCGCCGGCCTGGTCTTTCACGACCAGCCATTTCACGCCGCCGCTGACGCCCAGGTTGATCTGGTTGGCGGCGTTGTGGTAACGGACCTGGACCGCGTAATCGCCGGCCTGGGGCACGCGCACCTCGCGCACCGCGAAGCGGTCGTCCGGCTTGCCCCAGTTGGCCAGGTGCGCTTCGGCGAAGCGGGCGTTGGGGCCGGCCAGCGGAACGTTTGCCGCGACGCGGGCGTCGGTGGCGGCAATCGCCACCTCGGCGCCGATGCAGCGCGGCCGGCTGTGATGGCTGCGGTTGCCGCTGGCCGCGAACTGCGCCTCGACGGCGTAGCAGGCGGCGGCCGGGGCGCTGTCGTCGGTCCAGCCGGCCCTGGTGAGTCCGCGCGCGACCGGCTTGCCGTCGCGGTAGATGTTGTAGACCACGGCGGCCGGCTCGGCATGGGGGGCGATGGCCAGCACCGCGTGTCCGGTGGCGTCGCGCGCCAGCGATGCGATGACCGGTTCGCGCGGGCCGAACACGGCCGGGTCTTCGCGGTAGGGATCGGCCTGCACGCGCCGGATCGTCCCATCGGCACCGGCCGACGCCTTCAGGTGGACTTCGATCGCATTCCTGTCTTGCAGCTGGTCCCAGCGGATGTCCGGCCCGGACGCCTGGCCGTTCAGCAGGATGCGCTCGATCTCGTAGCGTCCGGCGCCGCCATCGGCGGCCGGCAGGCGCAGCGTGACGTCGACGGCGTGGCCGTGCAGGCGCAAGTTGCGCAGGGTCGCCACGCCATCCGCGCCGATCATGCCGGCACGCAGCCTGGCGGTGACGAAAGGCTGCACGTGGATGCCGGTGGCCGTGGCCGATACGCCGAACACGTTGCGCACCACCATGCCGACGTAGGCGCCGACGGACCACAGCTGGCGCCGCGAATTGATCACGGGGCCGATCAGCTCCGGATGCGCTTCGTCCAGCAGCACCGGCTGGCCGGACAGCCATTCCAGGTTCTCCATGTTGGACATGTTCAGCGCCGCGCCGCGGATCAGGGTGTCATAGGCGGCGTCGGCGACGGCCGCATTGCCGCCCAGCGCGGCGGCGCGCAAGCCGTAGGCGGTGACGAAGGGCCACATCGCGCGGTTGTGGTAGACCGGCATGCCTTGCTGCTGCGGCCAGATCACCGGCGCGCCCATCGGACCGTGCGGATAATGCGCCAGGATGCTGCGCGTGCGATCGGCATCGGCGATGCCGGTGACGATCGCCAGCGCCTGGCCCAGCCAGTCGAACTTGTGCATCGGCGCGCCGTCGAAGTGGGCGGCGGTGAGGCTGCTGTACATGCCGGCATCGGCCAGCCACAGGCGGGTGTTGATGGCACGTTTCAGCTCGCGCGCCCATTCGTCGTAACGGGCGGCGTGCTTGTCCTTGCCCTGTTCGCGCGCCAGGTCGGCGGCCAGCGTCAGGGCCTTGTAATGGGCAACGTTGGTCGACAGGGCGGCGCTGGACGCCATCGAGGCCAGGTCGTCGACGATCCAGGCCGCGTAGCTCTGGTCGCGCCAGTCGAGGAAGGATTCCTCGCCGGTGTACAGGCCCGTCGTTTTGTCGAAGGCGGCGATGCGGTCGTTCTCGATGGTGTTCGACAGCGCCTGCAGCGCCCTGGCAGCAAAGGCCGGGCGCTCGGCCGCCGGCAGGTTCTTGAGCGTTTCCTCGGCCGCGAAGGCCCAGGTGACGCGGTCGGTGCTGACCGGCCAGCTGCCGCCGCTGCCGGTGTCCTGCACGATCTGCAGGCCGTCGCTGGAACCGGCCACCTGGGCCGTGGGCGCCAGGCCGGCGCGCCAGCCGGACAGCTTGAATTCGAGCGAATTGCGCACGCGCTGGGGATCGAGCATCGCCAGCCCCAGGTCGGCCGCATACGACAAATCGCGCGTCCACACGTAATGCCACTTTTCCCCGGTCTCGAAGCAGTCGCAGGGAATCGGCGCGCCGCCGTTGTAATTGCCGTCGCGGATTTCCTTCACCGAATCCTGGCGCATCTCGTGCAGGGCCAGCGCGAACAGGGCATCGAAGGCCAGCTTGCCGCTACGGACCACCGGCAGCGCCGCATCCTCTTTATAAGACGTGAATTGCGGGATCGGGTCGCGCAGCTGCATCGTGGTCGAATGCACGTAGGTGCGCAGCAGCGCATCCGGGTCCGGGCTGGAAAAGCGGGCGTGTTCCTGCTTGCCGTCCCAGGTCGCGAAATCCAGGGTGCTGCTGGCGGCGGCATCCTTGTGCGGATCGGTGGCAGCGGTGTGCGCCGGCGGCGCCAGCCGCGTCACGCTCAGCACCGGCCGCGCCGGATCGGTGAGCGCCACGCGGAAGCGGAAGGTCGCGGTCTGTTTGGTGAACAGATAGTCCTCGGGGCCCGGCTGGACCGCCAGCGGATAGGCCTGGTCCAGCGCGACGCGCACGCTGGCGCCAGGATCGGCCACCCACTCGGCGTTCCAGTCCTTGCTGCCGATTTTAAAAGCGTGGTTGCCGGGGCTGACCAGGATGTCGGCCTCGTACACGCCCTTGCCCTTGTAGGCCAGCATATTGTCCGTGCCCCAGCCGTTGAAGGCACCGCGCACGTAGATGTCGTAGCGCAGCGGCGGACCGCCGGCGGCGGCCGACGCGGCGAACACGATTTTCGGGAGCAGGGCAGCCAGGGCGAAGCCGGACCATTTCATATCAGATCTCCAGGATCAGGACCGACTTGGCCGGCAGGCGGATCTCGTCCTTCAGCGTATAGGTCTTGCCGCTCAAGACATCCCGTCCCGATGCCACACCTTCCAGCATCTCGTGGAACCGTCCGGCCGGCAGCACCGTTTCCTTGGCATTCGCATTGAAGGCCACCATGACTTTCTTCGAATCATTGTAGCGGAAGTAGACCCAGGTATTGTTCTCCGGACCATAGTGCATCAGCTTGCCGTCATGGATGACCGGGCTGTTCTTGCGCCAGGTGACCAGCTTGCGCACGAAGTCCTGGGCCTCGCGCTGGCGGCGCGTGAGGCCGGTGCCGGTGAAGGCATTCACCTTGTCGCCGGCCCAGCCGCCCGGGAAGTCGGTGCGGTAGCTGTTGTCGTTGCGGACCTTGACGTCGCTGGTCATCAGGAGTTCGTCGCCGGTATAGAAGTGCGGGATGCGCGGCA
>Ga0265780_10000384_pt1 | contig 70345 bp, 60 predicted proteins | sample P1T30metagenome_FD_192432 | JGI IMG/M metagenome (GOLD analysis project Ga0265780, IMG submission 192432) | Plant litter microbial communities from East Loma Ridge, Irvine, California - P1 T30 | ecosystem: Environmental > Terrestrial > Plant litter > Unclassified | place: USA: California...
TCCGAGACGACAATTTTGGTCAGTTTCAGTTCCGGCTTGGTACTAGCCATCTGCTTGATCAGGTCGAGCGACAATTTGTCGGTCTCACGCGAGCCGGTGCCGTTGCCGATTGAAATCAGGGACACATTGTGCTTGGCGGCCAGCTTGCCCAGCGTGTGGAGCGACCCTTCCCAGTCGTTCTTTGGCTGGTGCGGGTAGATCACGGCAGTGTCGACCACTTTGCCGGTGGTGTCGACGACCGCCACCTTGACGCCGGTGCGCAGGCCCGGGTCCAGGCCCATGGTGGCGCGCGGGCCGGCCGGGGCGGCCAGCAGCAGCGCTTTCAGGTTCAGGGCGAACACCTGGATGGCATCGAGTTCGGCCCGCTCGCGCAGCGCGCCCATCAGTTCGGACTCCAGGTGCATGAAGCTTTTCACGCGCCAGGTCCAGCGCGCCGTGTCCGCCAGCCATTTATCTGCCGGGCGGCCCAGGTTCTTGATGCCGAAGCGGGCGGCAATGCGGCCTTCGCATGGATTGTGCGGCGCATCCCATTTCGGTTTTTCCGCCTCCGTGTCCAGGCGCAGCGTGACGTCGAGCATGCCTTCGCGGCGCCCGCGCAGCAGCGCCAGCGCGCGGTGCGACGGGACCGTGCCGATGGCTTCCGAATAGTCGAAATAGTCGGCGAATTTTTCGCCTTCTTCTTCCTTGCCTGCAATTACCTTCGATTCGACGATGCCGTGTTTCTGCACGTATTCACGCAAGCTCTGCAGGAGACCGGCGTCTTCGGCAAACCGTTCCATCAGGATCTGGCGCGCGCCGTCGAGCGCAGCCTTGGCATCGACCACGCCCGGGTTGGCGCTGCCGTCGTCGTTGCTGAACGCGGGGCGCAGGTAAGCGGCAGCAGCGTCCTCGGGCGTAAGGCCCGCATCGGCCAGCAAGGCGTCCGCCAGGGGCGCCAGGCCGGCCTCGATGGCAATTTGCGCCTTGGTGCGGCGTTTTTGCTTGTATGGCAAATACAAGTCTTCCAGGCGCGTCTTGTCTTCTGCATGGGTGATGGCATCAAACAGCGCCGGCGTCATCTTGTTCTGGTCGTTGATCGACGCGATGATCGCCGCGCGGCGGTCCTCCAGCTCGCGCAGGTAGCGCAATCTCTCTTCCAGCAGGCGCAACTGGATATCGTCGAGCCCACCAGTGGCTTCCTTGCGGTAACGCGCGATGAAGGGGACAGTGGCGCCTTCGTCGAGCAGGGCAATGGCGGCGGCAACTTGCGCCGGTTTCGCAGCGAGTTCAAGGGCAAGGCGTTGTTCGATGGAAGGCAGCATGGGATCAGGGAAGTCCGGGTCGGTCAGTCAAGCGGGCAATCATACGCACTCAGGGCGCATTTGCCAGTCTTGACAGGGCTAGCTCTGGCGGCTAGACGCTGTGCGGTTGGGAAAAACGTCGCATCAAAACGACGTTTGCGCAAGAACAAAACCAGGAGCTTTTAAGGCCTGCCCAGAGGCACGGCAGTGTGCAGGGCAAGATGGCCAGCGTGACATTATTTCAACAAGAAAACTTTTCCTTGCGAACGGAAGCGACGAACAAAAACAGAACCGCCTGGATAAGAGATAATAACTGGTGTTGTTGCTTTTGATACATTCCTTAGAGACCCATGCACACAGTTGATTTTCACCGCGACGACGCCGGCGATACGCCCCCAGCGAGTAACCCTGCGCGCTCGCCCGCGCTGCCCGCACCGGTCACCAGCTGGCTGCAACGGGTTGAGGCGGCGGCCCATCCGCAGCCGAAGCTGACCGACGAGGTCAAGGACCCCAAAGTCATCCAGTACAAGTTCGTCTACGTGATGGCGCCCACCAGCGGCGGGCGCCACGTGGCAGTGTGCCTGTGCAAGGCGCGGTTGCGCCCGAATGGCGATGTCGCCTCGGCCAGCCCGGTCAGCGAAGTGTTCACTTTATTGTCTGCGCCGCCAAGCTACCTCGAAGGCGACGACGAAGACCTGGTGCGGTTCTTCATTGCCATGCGCAGCGGCGCGACGCAGACCACCAGCGCCACCGAGCCCAAGGGCAAAGTCGGCGCTATCCTGCTACAGATGCTGCTCGAACAGGGCAAATTGTTGTGGGCCAATTCGTGGTCGGACATGGGCAACGGCCTGGTGTATCCGCTGCAGCAGGGTCCGATGCGCCAGGCTAACCTGGCATGGCGCGACGAAGGTAAAAACGCGCGCCTGGGCTGGTGCGTGGCGCCGCCGGAAGGCAATGGCGCCAACCACAGCGCAGCCGACCAGATCGACTACATGCTGCCCACCGATCCGCCGTGGTACATCGACAACCTGTCGTGCGGCCCGCTGGAACTGAACCGCGGCGGCGTCGACATCACGCTGGCCGAACTGCAAGCCCTGGTGGCGCAAGCGCCGACGCTGGCCGGGACCGACAAACGGCGCGTGTCGCAGTTGCTGCTGGCCCATGGCCTGCAACAACTGATGCCGCTGCCGCAACCGCTGACCCAGCGCCTGCGCAACGATGTCAAGCCGCAACCTGTGTTGCTGCTCGACGCGGTCATCCTGGCCGATGGCGCCGGCCAGCGTACCCACGATTTTGCCGTGCTGTCGTTCGATTACGACGGCCAGCGGATTTCCTTCGATCCGTCGCAGCGCGTGGTGCGCCAGGTCGGCGACATCACGGAAATCATCGCGCGCGACGCCGACGCTGAACAAGCCGCGCTCGATGTCCTGCACGCGCGCGGCTTCCACAAGCCCGCCACGCCGCCGTTGAACACCCTGGCCGGCGCGTTGCAACTGGAAAGCCAGGCGCACTGGCTGCGCTTTGCGGAAAACGACCTGGACGCCCTGTCGGATGCCGGATTTCACGTCCAGCGGGCGCCGAAATACCGCTACGACGTGGTGCCGGTAGAAAACTGGTATGCCCAGATCGACGAACCGGAAGAAGCAGGCCACGCCTGGTTCGAACTGGAACTAGGCATTGTCGTGAACCGCCACCGCGTGCCGCTGTTGCCGGTACTGGTGCAAATGATCCGCAGCGCGCCCGACGATTTCGATCCGGAAGTGCTCGCGGCGCACGCCGAATCCGACCAGGTCCTGGCGGTGTTGCCCGATGGCCAGCGCGTGGCGCTGCCGTGGGGCCGCGTGAAACCGATCCTGGCCACGCTTGGCGAGTTGTATTTCAACGACAAGATCAAGGGCAAATTGCGCCTGTCGACGCTGGACGCCAGCCGCCTCGAAGAACTGGCGCGCGGCACCGAGTTGCGCTGGATTGGTGGTGAACAATTACGTGAAACGGGCCGCAAGCTGAGCCTGTTTGGCTCGGTGCAAAAAGTGCCGGCGCCTGCGGGCCTGCAGGCCACGCTGCGCGACTACCAGGCCGACGGCCTGGCCTGGATGCAGTTCCTCCGCGAATACGACCTGGCCGGCATCCTGGCCGATGACATGGGCCTCGGTAAAACCGTGCAGACCTTGGCCCATATCCTGGTTGAAAAGGAAGCAGGACGCCTGACGCACCCGGCGCTGGTCATTGCACCGACCAGCCTGATGACCAACTGGCAGGAAGAAGCGGCCCGCTTTGCACCGGGCCTGCGCGTGTTGCTGCTGCAAGGCAAAGAACGCATGGACATGTTCGACAAGATCGAAGAAGTCGACCTGGTGCTGACGACGTACGCCTTGCTGCCGCGCGACGAAGAAAAGCTGCGCGAGCATGCGTTCCACCTGATCATCCTGGATGAATCGCACTACATCAAGAACAACCGCTCGAAGGCGGCGCAGACGGCCGGCATGCTCAATGCGCGCCACCGGCTGTGCCTGACCGGCACGCCGCTGGAGAACCATCTCGGCGAACTGTGGTCGCAGTTCCATTTCCTGCTGCCGGGCCTGCTGGGCGACGAAAAAACGTTCAACAGCCAGTTCCGCCATCCGATCGAACGGCAGGACGATCCCGTACGGCGTACCTTGCTGAACCGCCGCATCCGGCCGTTCCTGCTGCGCCGGACCAAAGACAATGTGGCCAAAGAATTGCCAAGCAAGACGGAAGTAGTGCGCAAGGTCGAACTGACCGGGCCGCAGCGCGACCTGTACGAAACCGTGCGCCTGGCAATGGACAAGAAAGTGCGCGACGAAATCGATCGCAAGGGCGTGGCGCGCAGCCAGATCGTGATCCTGGAAGCGCTGCTGAAATTGCGGCAAGTCTGCTGCGACCCGCGCCTGGTGAAATCACTGCCTGCGAAAAAGGCAGCGGGGGCGTCCGCCAAGTTGATCGACCTGATGCAAATGGTCGACGATTTGTTGGACGAAGGCCGCAAGATCCTCGTGTTTTCCCAGTTCACCAGCATGCTGGCGTTGATCGAAGAGGAACTGAACGCGCGCAACATCCGCTACGCCTTGCTCACCGGCGACACGCGCGACCGCGCCGCCCAGGTAGCTGCTTTCCAGCAAGGCGCCGTGCCGATCTTCCTGATCAGCCTGAAGGCAGGCGGGGTCGGGCTGAACCTGACCGCGGCCGATACCGTGATTCACTACGATCCGTGGTGGAACCCGGCGGCCGAACAGCAGGCAACCGACCGCGCCTGGCGCATCGGACAGGACAAGCCCGTGTTTGTCTATAAATTGATTGCCAAGGGCACGCTGGAAGAAAAAATCCAGCTGCTGCAGCAAAAGAAAGCAGAACTGGCGCAATCGATCCTGGCCGAGGGGGAATCGCAAAAAATGGCGCTCACGCAAGAAGACCTGCAAGCCATTTTTGCACCGCTGGAACCGGCCTGATTTCGCTGCAGGTTGTTACCAATAGAATAATTGCCTTGTTAACTTTATGTACATTAGGCAAGTCACCTTCTATACTAGTGCGTCGTCCTTAATCGAAAGTTCCGATGACCGCCCATGCCGACCCTCACCCAGCAGCGCTTGACAGCGAGATGGCCCTGTCGATGCAGTTTCGCGCGATCGCCGAAATGGGTGGCGATGTCGCCTGGAGTATCGATTGCAGCAACGGACAGGCGCTGTATGTCAGCCCGATCGTGGAAAGCGTTCTTGGTTACCCAGTGGCAGAAGTTGCGCAGCAATTTGGTGGCGCTGCCGGCCCCCTGGCCCCGATGTGCGCCGGACTGGCGCAGCGCTTGCAGCGTTTTGGCGCCGGCGATGCCAGCCGACTGAGCCTGGTGCGCGAATTCGATGTCCCGCGCGGCGATGGCGCAACGATCCCGCTGGAAATCACGTCCCGCTTTTTACTGGATGCCGGCGGCCGCGCGGTGGTGCTGGTGGGCATCGCACGCGATATGTCGGACCGGCGCGCGCGCGACAAGGAGCGGCGCCGCTTCGCCAGCATGCTCAACCATGAATTTCGCACGCCCCTGTCCACCATCGACGGCGCCGTCCAGCGCCTGGAGGCGACGCACCACCATGCCGATGAAGCGACGCGTGCACGCTACCGCAAGATCGGGCTGGCGGCTGACCGCCTGATTGCCATGCTGGACGAATATCTGTCGCCCGAACGCATGGTGGAAATTGGCCAGCGCCGCAATGCCGATGCACTGGCGCCCAGGCTGGTGCTCGAGGAGGGCGCCGCCATGGCGCGCGCGGCAGGGCGGCACGTGGATGTCGCGCTGGGTGCGGTCCCGGCCAGCGTGCGCTGCGATCCGGCCGGGCTGCGCCTGGCCATGAAAATCCTGGTCGACAACGCCATCCAGTTTTCACGGGGCGACACCACCATTGTGCTGCGCGGCGCCACCGTGCCCGCAGCGCCCGGCAGCGCAGTCGAGCACAATTTGGAATTGAGCGTGTGCAGCCACGGTACGCCCATTCCGGCCAGCGAAAGCGATCTGATCTTCAATAAATTTTTCCGCGGCCGCAATGCCCAGGGCTTGCCGGGCAGCGGTTTGGGCCTCTACATGGCCCGGTCCGTGATTGAAGTTCACGGGGGTACCGTCGAGCTGGCATCCGCGCCCGACTCAGCGCCCGCAGTGTTTAAAATCCTGTTGCCAATACGTGATTCCGGGAAACAACTTGCTTCTGGTAAGCCCAGCAGTGATAATCATGTTGTAACACCGGGTTAGGCGGTGGGCGTGCGCCCGCCGGAACACATTACAATTTACATGGCCAACCCATGACGCAGATACTGATCGTTGAAGACAATGGGGACTATGCCAGCGATATGGCGGAGTTCCTGCGTGAGCTGGACCATGAGGTCACCATCGCCACCACCGCCAGCGAAATGTGGGCGGCATTGACGCGCACGCCTGCTGCCGTCGTGGTGCTTGACCTGGGCTTGCCGGATGAGGACGGCTTCAACGTCATTCCACGCATGCGCCAGTTGTATCCCGAGATTGGATTGCTGGTTCTGACTGGGCGGGTTGCGTTCGACAACCGTATCCTCGGCCTGCGGCTGGGCGCCGACCATTATCTGACGAAGCCGATCAAGTTTCCCGAACTGGCCGCCCACATCGAAGCGCTGGACCGCCGCGTCCGCCCCCACGAGCCCGCGCCCACGCCAAGCAAATGGACACTGCGTGTCAGCGCCCGCCAGCTCGAGCTGACCGGCAAGCTGATCGACCTGACGGAAAAGGAGTGCAACTTCCTGCACCTCCTGACCATCAACACGCGCCCGGTGCCGCGCCAGGTCATCGTGGCCGGCATGGGCGGCGACGATCCCGACGCCAGCCGCCGCGTCGACATGCTGGTCTACCGCCTGCGCAAAAAAGTCCGCAGCGGCCTCGCCCACGACCTCCCCCTGCGCAGCGCGTACGGCGAAGGCTACAGCCTCTCCGCCGGCTTCACCCTCGCGTAATTTCCCCACAGCTCTTACCCAATAATTAGGGTCAGAGTCAAATTGTTTAGCAATTGATCACCGGATACGCCCCGCCACGCACCAAAAGTCGCTTGGCGCGACGTCTGCGTTTGAGGCTTTGCGATTAAATAGGGACAGAGTCGACCGGCTTGGTAAAATCCGCCAGTCCTCTCTTATCCAGTCCGCCATGGCCCGTCCTCCACGCCTCGTCATCCCTAACCAGCCCCACCACATCATCCAGCGCGGCAACGACCGCCAGGCGATTGTCCGTGATGAGGAAGATTGCCAGCGCTTCATGGCGTGGCTGAAGGAGTGCGCCAAATTCTATCGCGTCGCCATCCACGCCTACGTGCTGATGCCGAACCACGTGCACTTGCTGGCCACGCCGGTCGACAACGAAGGCCTGGCGCAAATGATGCAAAAGCTGGGCCGCTACTACGTGCCATGGTTTAACAACAAGTACCAGCGCTATGGCAGCCTGTTCCAGGGGCGTTTTCGCACATCGCTGGTCGACACTGACCGCTATTTCCTGGCCTGCAGCCGCTACATCGAACTCAACCCCGTGCGCGGCCACCTGGCCGCGACGCCACTGGACTATCCCTGGTCGAGCTACGCCCACCACGCCGGCGCGCGCATCGACACGCTGGTCAGCGACCATCCGCTGTTCTGGGCGCTTGGCAATACACCGTTCCAGCGCGAAGCGGCGTATATCGCGCTGGTCGACCAGGGCATCACGCCGGAAGAGCTGGAATTCATCTCTTCCGCACTGGTGCGCAGCATGCCGCTTGGTTCGCTGACGTTCAAGGAAAATCTGGAACGCACGACGCAGCGCCAGATTTTGCCGGCAAAACGCGGTCGTCCCTTCAAAGAAATCGGCATGTAATTTTTAAACTGCAAACAGGCATGGCACTCTTGATGCGCGCCGATCGACTCTGTCCCCAATTAATCGCGCAGGTAAAAAGTTGCAAAACAATTCGACTCTGACCCTAATTGTTTTGGTTGACGTGTTCTGTTGCATTGCACTATTCTCGACCTCCAACCCCCTGTTTCGCTGTGGAGAATGAGATGATTGCCCAAGGTTTATACGATCCCGTCAATGAGCACGATGCCTGTGGCGTTGGCTTCATTGCCCATATCAAAGGCAACAAGAGCCACTCGATTGTCGAGCAGGGGCTGTTGATTTTGAAGAACCTGGACCATCGCGGTGCGGTTGGCGCCGATAAATTGATGGGTGATGGCGCCGGCATCCTGATCCAGATCCCGGACCAGTACTTCCGCGACGAGATGGCCAAACAGGGCATCGAGCTGCCGCCGCCCGGTGAATACGGCGTCGGGATGGTGTTCCTGCCGAAGGAGCACGCGTCGCGTATCGCTTGTGAGCAGGAAATTGAGCGTGCAGTGCGCATCGAAGGCCAGGTCGTGCTGGGCTGGCGCAATGTGCCGCTCGACGACACCATGCCGATGTCACCCACCGTGCGTGCCAAGGAGCCGGTGATCCGTCAGATTTTCATTGGCCGCGGCCCGGACATCATGGTCACCGACGCGCTCGAGCGCAAACTGTACGTGATCCGCAAATCGTCCGGCCACGCGATTCAGGCGCTCAAACTGATGCACGGGAAAGAGTTTTTCGTGCCGTCGATGTCGGCGCGCACGATCGTCTACAAGGGCTTGCTGCTGGCCGACCAGGTGGGCGTGTACTACAAGGACCTGCAGGACGCGCGTTGCATCTCGGCCCTGGCCCTGGTGCACCAGCGTTTCTCGACCAATACGTTTCCGGAATGGCCGCTGTCGCACCCGTACCGCCTGATCGCCCACAACGGCGAAATCAACACTGTCAAAGGCAACTTCAACTGGATGCGCGCCCGTGAAGGCGTCATGAAGTCAGCCGTGCTGGGCGACGACCTGCAGAAACTGTTCCCGCTGATCTATGAAGGCCAGTCCGATACCGCCTGCTTCGACAATGCCCTCGAGCTGTTGATCATGGCTGGCTACCCGATCGCGCAAGCCATGATGATGATGATTCCCGAAGCCTGGGAAAACCATTCCACCATGGACGACAACCGCCGCGCCTTCTATGAATACCATGCGGCCATGATGGAGCCGTGGGACGGCCCGGCGGCCATGGCGTTCACGGACGGGCGCCACATCGGCGGCACGCTGGACCGCAACGGCCTGCGCCCGGCCCGTTACATCGTCACTGACGACGACCTGGTGGTGATGGCGTCCGAGTCCGGCGTGTTGCCGATCGCTGAATCGCGCATTGTCAAAAAATGGCGTTTGCAGCCAGGCAAAATGTTCCTGATCGACCTGGAAGCAGGCCGCATCATTGACGACAAAGAGTTGAAGGACATGTACGCCAACGGCAAGCCGTACAAGGCGTGGATCAATTCTGTCCGCATCAAGCTTGGCGAAATCAAATTGTCCGAGAGCCAGCTGGCGCACAACCGCGCCAAGGATTTCCCGGCGCAGGGCGAAAAGTCCAGCGCATCGCTGCTCGACCGCCAGCAAGCCTTTGGTTACACCCAGGAAGACCTGAAATTCCTGATGGCGCCCATGGCCATTCTGGGCGAAGAAGCCACGGGTTCGATGGGCAACGATTCGCCGCTGGCGGTGATGTCGAACAAGCTCAAGCCGCTGTACAACTATTTCAAGCAACTGTTCGCGCAAGTGACCAACCCGCCGATCGACCCGATCCGCGAAGCAATGGTGATGTCGCTGGTGTCGTTCATTGGTCCGAAGCCGAACTTGCTCGACACAAACAACGTCAATCCACCGATGCGCCTGGAAGTGTCGCAGCCGGTGCTGGGCTTTAACGACATGGCGCGCCTGCGCAATATCACCCAGCACACGGGCGGCAAGTTCAAGTCGTACGAGCTCAACATCTGCTATCCGGTCGGCTGGGGCAAAGAGGGTATCGAGGCGTCGCTGGCGTCGCTGTGCGCTGAAGCGGTCGATGCCGTCAAGTCCGGCCACAACATCCTGATCGTGTCCGACCGCAACGTCGCTGCCGACCAGGTCGCCATTCCGGCGCTGCTGGCCACGTCGACCATCCACCAGCACCTGGTCGGGCGCGGTTTGCGCGCGTCCACCGGCCTGGTGGTTGAAACGGGTTCGGCGCGCGAAACCCACCACTTCGCACTGCTGGCCGGCTTTGGCGCGGAAGCGGTCCACCCGTACCTGGCCATGGAAACGCTGGTCGAGCTCGCTGCTGGCATGCCGGGCGACATGTCGGCCGACACGGCCATCTACAACTACACCAAGGCCATCGGCAAGGGGCTGCTGAAGGTGATGTCGAAGATGGGCATTTCGACCTACATGTCCTACTGCGGCGCCCAGATTTTCGAAGCGGTGGGCCTGAACAAGTCGCTGGTCAACAAATACTTCAAGGGCACGTCGTCGAATGTCGAGGGGATCGGCGTGTTCGAAGTGGCTGAAGAAGCGCTGCGCCTGCACAGCCTGGCGTTTGGCAACGATCCCGTCCTGGCGCACGCCCTTGACTCGGGCGGCGAGTACGCGTTCCGCGTGCGCGGCGAAGACCATATGTGGACGCCGGATGCCATCGCCAAGCTGCAGCATGCAACCCGTGCCAACAATTTCAGCACCTATAAAGAATACGCGCAGCTGATCAACGACCAGTCGCGCCGCCATTTGACGCTGCGCGGCCTGTTCGAGTTCAAGGTCGACCAGAGCCGGGCCATTTCGATCGACGAAGTCGAGCCGGCCAAGGAAATCGTGAAGCGCTTTGCCACTGGCGCCATGTCGCTCGGCTCGATTTCAACCGAGGCCCACGCCACGCTGGCGCTGGCCATGAACCGCATCGGCGGCAAGTCCAACACGGGCGAAGGCGGCGAAGATCCGTTCCGCTACACCCAGGAATTGAAAGGCATTCCGATCCGCCAGGGCCAGACCATGGCATCCGTGATTGGCGCACAGAACGTCGCCGTCGACATTCCCCTGATCGAGGGCGATTCGCTGCGCTCGAAAATCAAGCAGGTGGCATCGGGCCGCTTCGGCGTCACTGCTGAGTACCTCAATTCGGCCGACCAGATTCAAATCAAGATGGCGCAGGGCGCCAAGCCGGGCGAGGGCGGCCAGCTGCCAGGGCACAAGGTGACCCAGTACATTGCCGCCTTGCGCTTCTCGGTGCCGGGTGTCGGCCTGATTTCGCCGCCGCCGCACCACGACATTTATTCGATCGAAGACCTGGCGCAGCTGATCCACGATCTGAAAAACGCCAATCCGCGCGCATCGATCTCCGTGAAGCTGGTGTCGGAAGTGGGCATCGGCACGGTGGCCGCAGGTGTCACCAAAGCCAAGGCCGATCACGTGGTCGTCGCCGGACACGATGGCGGCACGGGTGCGTCGCCGTTGTCCTCGGTGAAACATGCCGGTACGCCCTGGGAACTCGGCCTGGCCGAAACCCAGCAAACACTGGTACTGAACGGCCTGCGCAGCCGCATCCGCGTACAGGCTGACGGCCAGATGAAAACCGGCCGCGACGTCGTCATTGCCGCCATGCTGGGCGCCGACGAGATCGGTTTTGCCACGGCGCCGCTGGTGGTTGAAGGCTGCATCATGATGCGCAAATGCCACTTGAACACCTGCCCGGTGGGCGTGGCCACGCAAGACCCTGTCCTGCGCGCGAAGTTTTCCGGTAAGCCTGAGCACGTGGTCAATTACTTCTTCTTTGTTGCGGAAGAGGCGCGCCAGCTGATGGCGCAGCTGGGTATCCGCACGTATGACGAACTGATCGGCCGCGCCGATTTGCTGGACAAGTCGAAAGCCATCGCCCACTGGAAAGCCAGCGGCCTGGATTTCTCGGCAATTTTTTACCAGCCAGAAAACAAGGACGGACAGTCGATTTTCCACACTGGCGAGCAGGACCACGGCCTTGACAAGGCGCTCGACCACAAACTGATTGCACAAGCCAAGGCTGCGCTGGAAAAGGGTGAGCGCGTGTCGTTCATCTCGCCGGTGCGCAACGTCAACCGTACTGTCGGCACCATGCTGTCCGGCGAAGTCGCGCAGCGTTACGGCCACGCCGGTTTGCCGGACGACACGATCCATATCCAGCTGCATGGCACGGCCGGCCAGTCGGCAGCCGCGTTTTTGGCGGCAGGCATCACAATCGACCTGGTGGGCGAGGGCAACGATTACGTCGGCAAAGGCTTGTCGGGCGGGCGCATCATCGTGCGGCCAAATACCGAGTTCCGCGGCTGGGCAGTGGACAACATTATTGTGGGCAACACCGTGCTGTACGGCGCCATTTCCGGGGAAGCATTCTTCAACGGTGTTGCCGGCGAACGCTTTGCAGTCCGCAATTCCGGCGCCATCGCCGTGGTGGAAGGCTGCGGTGACCATGGTTGCGAATACATGACGGGCGGTACGGTTGTCGTGCTGGGCGAGACGGGGCGCAACTTTGCGGCCGGCATGTCGGGCGGCGTGGCGTATGTATATGACCCTGACGGCGAATTCGAAAAGCGCTGCAACCTGAGCATGGTCAGCCTGGAGCGCGTGCTCAGCACGAAAGAGCAGCAGGATCCGGCAGCCTGGCACAGCCAGACCCGCGAGAGTGAGCGCGAATCCGACGAAGCCATCCTCAAGCGCCTCGTGCAGCGCCATTTCAAGCACACCGGCAGCACCCGCGCCCGCAACCTGCTCGACGATTGGGCAACGGGCCGGACCAGGTTCATCAAAGTGTTCCCGACGGAATACAAGCGTGCGCTGGAAGAACTGCATTTCGCCAGCATGGAAGAGGCGAATGACAAGGTGGAAGTGGCGGCGTAACACAGCCGCGACACTAAACACCTCCACCACCGTCATCCTCGCGAAGGCGAGGACCCATACCACGCACGCAGTACCACAGATGCAGGCGTGTTATGGGCCCCGGCCTTCGCCGGGGTGACGGTAACTCTACAAAGATGTCTCGGCCAAGAGAACGTCAACGGGCACCAAAGGAAAAAACGTGGGCAAAATTACTGGTTTCATGGAATTCAAGCGTCAGGAAGAAGGCCACCTGGCCCCTGACACGCGCGTCAAGAACTACAAGGAATTCACGATCGCGCTGACCGATCCGCAGGCCAAGGTGCAGGGAGCGCGCTGCATGGATTGCGGCATTCCGTTCTGCAACACGGGCTGCCCGGTGAACAACCTGATCCCTGACTGGAACGACCTGGTCTACCACGGCAATTACCGCGCCGCGCTCGATTCCTTGCACTCGACGAACAATTTTCCCGAGTTCACCGGCCGCGTCTGCCCGGCGCCCTGCGAGTCGGCCTGTACGCTCGGTATCAATGACGACCCGGTCGGCATCAAGTCGATCGAGCACAAGATCATCGATACCGGCTGGGAACACGGCTGGGTGGTGCCCCAGCCAGCGATGACGTCGACCGGGAAGAAAGTCGCCATCGTCGGCTCCGGCCCTGCCGGCATGGCAGCAGCCCAGCAACTGGCGCGCGTGGGCCACGCCGTCACGGTGTTCGAAAAGAGCGACCGTGTCGGGGGCCTGCTGCGTTACGGCATTCCCGACTTCAAAATGGAAAAGTCGCATATCGACCGGCGTGTCGAGCAGATGGAAGCAGAAGGTGTCGTGTTCCGTACCAGCGTCCTGGTTGGAAAGGATTTCCCGGCCAGCGTCAGCAATATGGCGCGCGAGACGATTTTCCCCGAAGACATCGACAAGGAATTCGATGCCGTCATCATCGCGGGCGGCTCCGAACAACCGCGCGATTTGCCGGTGCCTGGCCGCCAATTGAAGGGCGTGCACTTTGCGATGGACTTTTTGCCGCAACAGAACCGGGTCAATGCCGGCGACAAGCTGAAAGACCAGATGAAGGCCACCGGCAAGCATGTGGTCGTCATCGGCGGCGGCGACACGGGGTCCGATTGTGTCGGCACATCGAACCGCCATGGCGCCGCGTCGGTCACGCAGTTCGAACTGATGCCGCAGCCGCCCGAGCAGGAAAACAAACCGCTGGTCTGGCCGTACTGGCCCACGCGCCTGCGCACGTCGTCGTCGCATGAAGAAGGTTGCGAGCGCGACTGGGCCGTGGCCACCAAGCGCCTCGAAGGCAAGGGCGGCAAAGTGGACAAGCTGATTGCCTGCCGCGTCGAATGGAAAGAAGGCCGCATGGTCGAGGTGCCGGATTCGGAGTTCGAGATGAAAGCCGACCTGGTCTTGCTGGCGATGGGGTTTGTTTCGCCCGTGCAGCAGGTGCTGGATGCGTTTGGCGTACAAAAAGATGCGCGCGGCAATGCACGCGCCACGACCGACGGCGAACAGTGCTATCAGACCTCGCAGCCGAAAGTGTTTGCCGCCGGCGACATGCGCCGCGGCCAGTCGCTGGTAGTGTGGGCCATCCGGGAAGGGCGCCAGTGCGCGCGCGCAGTCGACGAGTTCCTGATGGGTTCGTCGGTACTGCCGCGCTGATTCACACGGCAGTATTTACTGGACCCACGAATCGAATCGTTGATTGTCGTGGTCCCAGTAAATATGGGCCGCGTCGCTGCTGTCGTCCGACAGGCGCACGCCGTGGCATGTGCCGGACGGCCTGTAGCCAACCGGCACGGCGCCGGAAATGTCGGCAATTTCGGCGGCGGACAACGTATAGTCGTCCAGCCGGATCTTGCTTTCTACCGCACGGAGCCCTTCGGCCTCGAAGCGCAGCAGGGCGGGTGGGGCGTCCAGTCCGTCAGTAAAAATTGCTACCGCAATTTCCTTGATGGATGTGCCCAATATGGCATGTTGCACCTTGCCGGTACAATTGAAATCGGCTGTCAGCAGTGTTGCTGGACGCCACATGAAGCTACCGGTAAATTTTTCTGCAGCAGCGCGCACCGCCAGGCCCTGCACATCCTGCGCCATGGCGGTGCTCTGCACCACGCTGGCTGCCACTGCTGCCGCAATCATCCAACTTTGAATAAAACCCATATGCCCTCCTTGTTTTACTGGAATTTACACTGATATAGAGCGTATTGCCATATGGAACAATTTTGCTGACTACTGTCTAATCGTTCGCTAATGTATGTATCTTTTCCAGCAAAAACAAATACTTACGTTGGGAAATAGCTGACTGACAGGTTAGTAGTGTTGTTTCTTCGCGTCGAAACCAGGTCCAGGAACCCCGCGTCCCATGCAGGGATTGCCGTTTCTGCACTACAATACGCCATTCCTTCATAGCCCAAAATCCCGTGTCCAATCTTGTCGAAATCCGTGATCTGTACTTTGCGTACGGCCCGCGTCCCATACTGAAGAACCTGAGCATGGACTTCCCGCGCGGGAAGCTCATCGCCGTCATGGGCGGCTCCGGTTCCGGCAAGACCACGGTGCTGCGCCTGATCGGTGGCCAGATTCGCCCGCAAAAGGGACAAGTGTCGGTTGCCGGCGAAGTCGTCCACCAGCTCGACACGGATGGCCTGTACCGGCTGCGCCGCAAGATGGGCATGCTGTTCCAGTTCGGTGCATTGTTTACTGACCTGTCGGTGTTCGACAACGTGGCGTTCCCGCTGCGTGAGCATACCGACCTGCCGGAAGAGCTGATCCGCGACCTGGTGCTCATGAAACTCAATACGGTGGGCCTGCGCAATGCCGCCAAGCTGAAACCGGGCGAGATTTCCGGCGGCATGGCGCGCCGGGTGGCGGTTGCGCGCGCGACTGCCCTCGACCCTGAATTGATCATGTACGACGAGCCGTTTGCCGGCCTCGATCCGATCTCGATGGGCGTGACTGCCAATCTGATCCGCAACCTCAACGATGCACTCGGCTCGACGTCGATCCTGGTGTCGCACGATGTGCAGGAGTGCTTTGCGATTGCCGACTATGTGTATTTCTTGTCCGCAGGCGCCATCGTTGCCGAAGGCACGCCAGCAGAAATGCGCGTGTCGGAAGATCCTTACGTGAAGCAATTCGTCAATGCCGCGCCGGATGGCCCGGTGCCTTTCCACTATCCCGGCAAGTCGCTTGCCGATGACCTCGGACTGGGCAACCAACGATGAGTACCACCCGCACCCATTCTGCGCGCAGCCTGATCGCCAATTTTCTTGCCACGATCGGCCTGAATATTCGCGAAGGCATCGCCAGCCTCGGTTTCGCAACGCGCTCGTTTTTTACTTTGCTGGGCGTGACCTTTGGCGCCATGAAGCGCCCGAGCCTGATTTCCGAGCAAATCCATTTCATTGGCAATTACTCGCTGGTGATCATTGCCGTGTCCGGACTGTTCGTTGGCATGGTGCTGGGCCTGCAAGGTTATTACACCTTGAATCAATATGGCGCGGAACAAAAACTTGGCCAGGTTGTCGCACTTGCCTTGACGCGTGAACTCGGTCCTGTCGTGACCGCGCTGCTGTTTGCCGGCCGCGCGGGGACGTCGTTGACTGCCCAGATCGGCCTGATGAAAGCCGGGGAGCAATTGTCTGCCATGGAAATGATGGCGATTAACCCGATCCAGCGCGTGCTGGCACCCCGTTTCTGGGCTGGCGTGATCGCCATGCCGGTGCTGGCGCTGGTGTTTTCGGCAGTCGGTGTGCTGGGCGGCTACCTGGTCGGCGTGCAACTCATCGGTGTCGATGAAGGCGCGTTCTGGTCGCAAATGCAGGCTGGCGTCGATGTGCGAGATGACGTACTGAACGGTGTCATCAAAAGCGTTATCTTCGGTATCGGCGTGACATTTACCGCGCTTTTCCAGGGTTACATGGCGCAACCGACACCAGAAGACGTCTCCCGCGCCACCACCCGCACCGTCGTCATCTCCTCGCTCCTGATCTGGGGCCTGGATTTCATGATGACAGCGCTGATGTTCAACAAGTAAAGTCGAGCAGCCAAGCTTTTTCGTAAGTTTTTTACCATCCAAAAATGATCTGGCTTCGCCAGTCATTTTTGGCAAACGATCTACCAAACAAAAGTAGGTTTTTACTTTCGTTTGAATTAAGGATTTATCATGCATCGCAAAACAATTGACGTCTGGGTGGGCTTGTTTGTATTACTGGGCGTGGTCTCGCTGCTGTTCCTGGCACTCAAGGCCGGCAATATGAGCACCCTGTCGTTCAACAAAACCTACAATGTCACTGGCAAGTTCGACAATATCGGCGGCCTCAAGCCACAAGCGCCGGTCAAAAGCGCTGGCGTGGTGGTGGGCCGGGTAGGCGATATCAGCTTCGACGACAAGACCTTCCAGGCAATCGTTACGCTGGAAATGCAGCCGGCATTTAATTTTCCAAAAGACAGCTCCTTGAAGATCCTGACCGCCGGCTTGCTGGGCGAGCAGTACATCGGCATCGAGCCTGGTGGCGATACCAATAACCTGGTCGCGGGCGACCGCATCTCACGAACCCAATCGGCAACCGTGCTGGAAGACCTGATCAATCAGTTCATCTACAGCAAAGCGGCCGACGGAAAAGAAAGCAGCAAATGAAAACAACAACAGTACAGTCCCGTCGTCTCGTTGCCGTCGCCGCCCTGGCAGGCCTGGCCCTGAGCGGTTGCGCCACCACGAACAATCCACGCGATCCGCTGGAAGGCCTCAATCGCGGCGTGTTCACGTTCAACGACACCGTCGACAAGTACGCCTTGAAGCCAGTTGCCACCGCTTACAAGAACGTGCTGCCTTCATTCGTGCAAACGGGCGTTCACAACTTCTTCGGCAACCTGACCGACGCCTGGAGCGCCGTCAACAACCTGCTGCAAGGCAAGGGCGAAGCCGGTGTGCAGGACATCACGCGCTTTACCATCAACTCGACCTTCGGCATTGCCGGCCTGATCGACATCGCCGGCCCTGCCGGTTTGCCAAAGCACAATGAAGACCTGGGCCAGACCCTGGGCTACTGGGGCGTGCCGTCAGGCCCGTTCCTCGTGCTGCCACTGCTGGGCCCATCGACGCTGCGCGATACCGCAGCGCTGCCAGGCGACTGGTATGGCGACATCTGGACGCATAAAACGCCCGTCAACGTGCGTAACATCGGTACTGGCGTCAAGGCCATTGACACGCGTGCGAGCCTGCTCGACGCGTCCGACCTGGTCGAAGGCGCCGCGCTGGACCGCTATGCATTCATCCGCGACGGCTTCCTGCAGCGCCGCGAAAGCCAGGTCCGCGACGGTGGCAGCCAGAGTGCAGCCGCCAGCAGCAGCGGCAGGCTGGACATGAAAGCAGCCTATGGCGAAGACGCCGACACCAGCGCAGCGCCGGCCGCTGGCGCACCGGTGCCCCTGACGCCTCCGGCCGAATCCACCCCTGCGACACCTGCGCCCGTCTCCAAGTAATATGGTGCAACGCAACCAAAGGAAAAACACATGAAGCCAATCGCAACCCTCATCGCCACCGTATCGTTCGCTTTTGCAACGCATGCACTCGCTGCCGCACCAGTGGGCAATGAAGCCCCTGACGTCCTCGTCAAGCGCATCAGCGCCGACGTGCTCGACACGGCCAAATCCGACAAGGATATCCAGGCCGGCGACCGCCAGAAAATCATCGGGCTGGTGCAAACCAAGATCCTGCCATTCGTCGACACCGATAAAATGACGGCCCTGGCGGCCGGCCGCTTCTGGCGCCAGGCCACGCCGGCGCAACAGAAACGCCTGTCGGAAGAATTCCGCACGCTGCTCGTCTACACGTATTCGGGCGCGCTGTCGCAGATCAAGAACGACGACAAGGTGGAATTCAAGCCACTGCGCGCCGATCCTGCCGACGTCGACGTTGAAGTTCGTTCCCAGGTGAACAGCTCGCGCGGCGAGCCGATCACGCTGAACTATCGCCTGAACAAAGGCCCGCAAGGCTGGAAGATTTTCGACATCAACGTGCTGGGCGCGTGGCTGGTGGAAACCTACAAGGGCAATTTCTCGAGCGAAATCAACAAGACCGGCATCGACGGCCTGATCGCCAAGCTGGCTGAACGCAACAAGCAGCTGGCCGGCAAGCCGCTGGCTGCACCGGCCAACTAAATGGGCGGCGTCAATTCGATCCTGTCGTTCCAGACCGCCACGGCGGCCCTGGAACAAGGTTATGCCGCCATTGAGGCAGGCACGACCGAATTCGACCTTGGCAGTGTCGGCGCGGCGGATTCGTCCGCCGTCGCGTTGCTGCTTGCCTGGCAGCGCCGCGCCCGCCAGTCGGGCCAAACGCTGGTGTATTTGAACGTTCCTGCAAGCCTGCGCAAGCTGGCAAGCTTGTATGGGGTGGATGAGTTGCTGGTCGAGAAGACCTGAGCTACTCATATACCTTTTACTCGTCATCCTCGCGCAGGCGAGGACCTATAACACCTTACCGAAGTTGGTTAGTTCGATGACTTCGAATGCATGCTATGGGTCCTCGCCTTCGCGAGGATGACGGTCTTCAGGTTAACGGTATAGTTTGTCTTGCAGTTCTCCTCAGTTTCTCCCGCTCCAAACCTCTCCCCCCTGACTCTCGCTCGTCCAATATCCCCTATAATCGGTGGTTTCCTTGCATGGCTGTGCGCCCCGCGCCGCCGGCACCACAGAATAGAAGAATGACAGCGATCCAGATCACCAATGTCCAGAAAAGCTACAAGGCGCTCAAAGCCCTTGGCGGCGTATCACTGAACATCGAAGAAGGCGAATTCTTCGGACTGCTCGGCCCCAACGGCGCCGGCAAAACCACCCTGATTTCCACCATCGCCGGGCTGATTCGTCCGGATGTCGGCTCGATCAAGATCCACGGCCACGACGTCGTCACGGACTTTCGCAACGCGCGCAAGAACCTGGGCGTCGTTCCGCAGGAACTCGTGTTCGACCCGTTTTTCACGGTACGCGAAACATTGCGCCTGCAGTCCGGTTATTTCGGCCTGAAGAACAACGACAAGTGGATCGACGAGGTGATGCACAACCTCGACCTGACCAACAAAGCCGACGTCAACATGCGCGCCCTGTCCGGCGGCATGAAGCGGCGCGTGCTGGTGGCGCAGGCGCTGGTCCACAAACCACCCGTCATCGTGCTTGACGAGCCGACTGCCGGCGTCGACGTGGAACTGCGCCAGACGCTGTGGAAGTTCATCGCGCGCCTGAACCGCGAAGGGCACACGGTCGTGCTGACCACGCACTACCTGGAAGAAGCGCAGGCCATGTGCCAGCGCGTGGCCATGCTCAAGCTCGGCCAGGTGGTGGCGCTCGACTCGATGGCGCAGCTGATCCGCCGCATCTCCGGTTCGCAACTGATCGTGCACCTGTCGCATGGCGACCTGCCCGACGACCTGCGCCACCTGGTGGTGCCGGAAGACCATGCCAGCACCAACGGCAGCGGCAAAAAATACCACTTGCGCGTGACCGAATACGGCGAAGTCGAACAGATCCTGGCGCGCTTGCGGGCCAGCGGCGCCGTCATCGACGAAATGCAGTTGCAGCAGGCTGACCTGGAAGACATCTTCCTGCAGATTATGGACGGGGGTTCGCTTTGACATTCTTTTCAGTGGGTTTCCAGACCCTGTTTTACAAGGAAACGCTGCGCTTCTGGAAAGTGGCCACGCAAACCGTCGCCGCGCCGATCCTGACCGCCATGCTGTACCTGCTGATCTTCGGCCATGTGCTCGAAGGCCACGTCGAGGCGTATCCTGGCGTGTCGTACACGGCGTTCCTCATCCCGGGCCTGGTGATGATGAGCGTGCTGCAAAATGCGTTTGCCAATTCGTCGTCGTCGCTGATCCAGTCGAAGATCACCGGCAACCTGGTGTTCATTTTGCTGCCGCCACTGTCGCACTGGGAAATCATCTCGGCTTACGTGCTGGCGTCCGTCGTGCGCGGCCTGGTCGTGGGCGCGGGCGTATTCCTCTTCACCGCCTGGTTCGCGCACATGAGCTTTACGGCGCCGCTGTGGATCATCGTGTTCGCGCTGCTCGGCTCCGCCATCCTTGGCACCATGGGCGTGATTGCCGGTATCTGGGCGCAGAAATTCGACCAGCTGGCCGCGTTCCAGAATTTCCTGATCATGCCGGCGACGTTCCTGGCTGGCGTGTTCTACTCGATCAAATCGCTGCCACCGTTCTGGCTGGCCGTCTCGCATGCGAACCCGTTCTTCTACATGATCGACGGTTTCCGCTACGGCTTTTTTGGCCAGTCCGATGTGTCACCATGGATCAGCCTGGCCATCGTGTCGGCGTTTTTCGTCGTGCTGGCGATCATTGCGGTCAACCTGCTCAAGCGCGGCTACAATCTGCGTCATTAATTGCGTCACTAATCATGCGGTCAATACGAATTGAAGGAACCACGATGGACACTACCCCGGAACTGATCCACGGCTATCTCGCCGCCGGCCTCGAATGCACCCACCTCGAAGTGGACGGCGACGGCCGCCATTTCACCGCGCTGATCGTCTCGCCGGCGTTTGCCGGCAAGCGCCTGATTGCCCGTCACCAGATCGTCTACGCCGCACTGGGCGACCGCATGCGTGAGGAAATCCACGCGCTGTCGATGAAAACCCTGACCCCCGACGAATACCAAGGATAAGCCATGGACTTGCTCCGCATCACGGGCGGCAAACGCCTCAACGGCGACATCGCCATCTCCGGCGCCAAGAACGCCGCGCTGCCGATCCTGTGCGCGGGCCTGCTGACGGCCGGCGACCTGGAACTGACCAACGTGCCAGCCCTGCATGACGTGAAAACCATGTTGAAGCTGCTCGCCAAAACCGGTCTCACAGTCGACCGCGACGGCGACAGGGTCACGCTCAACGGCAGCAAGATCGATACGCTTGAAGCCCCGTACGAGCTGGTGAAAACCATGCGCGCGTCGATTCTCGTCCTCGGCCCCCTGCTGGCGCGCTTCGGCGAAGCCAAGGTGTCCCTGCCGGGCGGCTGCGCCATCGGTTCGCGTCCGGTCGACCAGCACATCATGGGCTTGCGGGCGCTGGGCGCCGAGATCACTATCGAAGGCGGCTACATCTACGCCAAATGCGCAAAACTGAAAGGCGCGCGCATCGTCACCGACATGATCACTGTGACGGGCACCGAGAACCTGCTGATGGCCGCCACGCTGGCCGAAGGCGAGACGATCCTGGAAAACGCCGCGCGCGAGCCGGAAGTGACGGATCTCGCCAACCTGCTGGTGGCAATGGGTGCGAAAATCGACGGCATCGGCACCGACCGCCTGGTGATCCAGGGCGTGCCTGCCTTGCACGGCGCAAAACACGCCGTCATTTCGGACCGCATCGAAGCGGCCACGTTCCTGTGCGCGGTGGCGGCCACCGGCGGCGAGATCCAGCTGACCAATACCCGCACCGACATCATGGATGTGGCGCTCGACAAACTGCGCGAGCTGGGTTTGCAGCTGACCGTGGGCGCCAGCACGATCCGCGCGCGCATGGATGGCCGCCCCAAGCCGGTCACGTTCCGCACCACCGAATACCCGGGTTTTCCGACCGATATGCAGGCGCAGTTCATGGCGGTGAACATCATTGCCAATGGCCCGAGCCGCGTGACGGAAACGATTTTCGAGAATCGCTTCATGCACGTGCAGGAGATGAACCGCCTCGGCGCAGACATCCAGACCGAGGGCAACAACGCCTTCATCAAGGGCGTCGACCGGCTGATCGGCGCGCCCGTGATGGCGACCGACCTGCGCGCTTCGGCGTCGCTCGTCATTGCCGGCATGGCGGCCGAAGGCGTCACGCTCATCGACCGCATCTACCACCTCGACCGCGGCTACGACCGCATGGAAGTGAAACTGTCGGCCGTGGGCGCCGACGTGGTGCGCATCAGCGACAAGGACTAAATGGATACCAACCGCGACCCCAGCCAGTTGATCCTGGCGCTGTCGAAAGGCCGGATTTTTGAAGACACGCTGCCGCTGCTGGAAGCTGCCGGCATCGTCGTCACCGAAGACCCGGAAACCTCGCGCAAACTTATCCTCGATACCAACGACCCGGGCGTGCGCGTGCTGATCGTGCGCGCGTCCGACGTGCCGACCTACGTCCAGCATGGCGCCGCCGACTTCGGCGTGGCCGGCAAGGATGTCCTGCTCGAGCATGGCGGGGAAGGGCTGTACCAGCCGATCGACCTGCACATTGCAGAATGCCGGATGTCGGTGGCGGTTCACGCTGGCTTCGATTATGAGACGGCCGTGCGCCAGGGCGCGCGCCTGCGCGTGGCCACCAAGTTCGTCAACACGGCGCGCCAGCACTTCGCCAGCAAGGGCGTGCACGTCGACCTGATCAAACTGTATGGTTCGATGGAGCTCGCGCCCCTGGTCGGCCTGTCCGACGCCATCGTCGACGTGGTGTCGACCGGCGGCACGCTGCGGGCGAACAACCTGGTCGAAGTTGAAAAGATCATGGACATCTCGTCGCGCCTGGTCGTCAACCAGGCTGCATTGAAACTCAAGCGCGCGCGCTTGCAACCGATTCTCGACGCGTTCGAACGCGCCTCCAAAAAGTAAGCTGAAAACACCATGAACATCCGCCACCTCGATTCCACCGCCGCCGATTTTCAGGAACGCCTGCATACGCTGCTCGCGTTCGAGTCCAGCACCGACGACGCCATCGAGCATGCGGTCACCACCATCCTGGCCGACGTGAAGCTGCGCGGCGACGCCGCCGTCATCGACTACACCAACCGTTTCGACCGGGTTGGCGCGACGTCGATGGCGCAGCTGGAGATCGGCCAGGAAGAATTGCAGGCGGCACTTGCTGCACTGCCGGAAGCGCAGCGTGCAGCCCTGAACACGGCCGCCGAGCGCATCCGCGTGTTCCACACCCGCCAGAAGCAGGAACTGAACGGTTTCAGCTACACCGAGGCCGACGGTACGGTGCTGGGCCAGCGCGTCAACGCGCTCGACCGCGTCGGTATCTACGTCCCGGGCGGGAAAGCGGCGTACCCATCGTCGGTGCTGATGAACGCGATTCCCGCCCACGTGGCGGGCGTCAAGGAAATCATCATGGTGGTGCCGACGCCCGACGGCGTCAAAAACCAGATGGTGCTGGCGGCAGCCGCCATTGCGGGCGTGACGCGCGTGATCACCATCGGCGGCGCGCAGGCAGTCGGCGCGCTGGCGTATGGCACCGAGACCATTGCTGCCGTCGACAAGATCGTCGGCCCGGGCAATGCGTACGTGGCTGCGGCCAAGCGGCGCGTGTTCGGCACGGTCGGCATCGACATGATTGCCGGCCCGTCCGAAATCCTGGTGCTGTGCGATGGCACCACTGATCCGGACTGGGTCGCAATGGACCTGTTTTCGCAGGCCGAGCACGACGAGCTGGCGCAGGCAATCCTGCTGTGCCCGGACGCGGACTACATCGCGCGCGTGGAAGCAAGCATCCACAAGCTGCTGCCCACCATGCCGCGCGCAGAGACCATCACGACATCGATGACCGACCGCGGCGCGCTCATCAAGGTGCGCAGCATGGACGAGGCCTGCGACATCGCCAGCGACATCGCTGCCGAGCACCTGGAAATCTCGGCTGTCGAACCGCAGCAGTGGGCCGGCAAAATTCGCCACGCCGGCGCGATGTTCCTGGGCCGCTTTTCGTCCGAATCGCTGGGCGACTACTGCTGCGGCCCAAACCACGTGCTGCCGACGTCGCGCACGGCGCGCTTCTCGTCGCCGCTGGGCGTGTATGACTTCCAGAAGCGCTCGTCGATGATCGAAGTGTCGGCTGCCGGTGCGCAGACGCTGGGCAAAGTCGCGGCCGAACTGGCTTACGGCGAAGGCTTGCAGGCGCACGCGCGCAGTGCCGAGCTGCGCCTGGACGTTATTCCACCGATGCGAACGTCATGAACGACTGGGTCAACCAGGTCTTTTGCGAGGATGCGCTGACGGGCCTGGCGCGCATCCCGGATGGTTCCATCGACCTGATCCTGACCGACCCGCCGTACAACCTCGGCAAAGATTACGGCAACGGCTCCGACCAGCAAAGCGTGGAAGCGTACCTGGCCTGGACCGAGCAGTGGATCGATGCGGCGGTACCGAAGCTCAAACCCAACGGCAGCCTGTACATTTTCCTGACCTGGCGCTTCGCTCCCGAGATTTTCGTCATGCTCAAAAAACGCATGACGATGATGAACGAGATCATCTGGGACCGGCGCGTGCCGTCGATGGGCGGCAGCGTGCGCAGTTTCTCGTCGGTGCACGACACCATCGGGTTTTTCGCCAACCGCAAGGATTATTATTTCGACCTGGACGCCGTGCGTGTCCCGTACGACGCGGCCACCAAAAAAGCCCGATCGCGCTCGATCTTCATTGGCGCCAAATGGCTGGAACTGGGCTACAACCCGAAAGATGTCTGGAGCGTGTCGCGCCTGCACAAGGAACATCCGGAGCGCGCCGGGCACCCCACGCAAAAACCGCTGGAAATCATCGAGCGCATGGTGAAGGCGTCGTGCCCGCCGGGCGGGGTCGTGCTCGACCTGTTCATGGGCAGCGGCACCACGGCGCTGGCGGCCCAGCGTTGCGGGCGCAGCTTCACCGGCTTTGAACTGAATCCCGATTACTGCGCCATCATCCATGAACGGCTGCTGGGCCCCGAGCCGGCGCCGACGATTGCCACCGTCAAAAAACGCAAGGCTGCCGCACGGGCAGCAACCGGCGCCGCCAAGGCGTTTGCCAACCCTTCCATCGAGGAAAACGAAGCATGACAATCGACACCCTGATCGCCAACACCATCCGCGCCGACGTGCGCGCCATTGGCGGCTACCACGTGGCCGATGCCAGCGGATTCATCAAGCTGGACGCAATGGAAAACCCGTACCAGCTGCCCGAGCCGTTGCGGGCCGAACTGGCCGGGCGCCTGTCCGAGGCAGTCCTGAACCGCTATCCGGCGCCAACTTACGCGACCTTGAAGGAAAAGCTGCGCGCGACGCAAGGCATCCCGGCCGGGTATGACGTCAGCCTGGGCAACGGGTCGGACGAACTCATTTCCATCGTGGCGATTGCCACTGCCCGCCAGGGCCACCGGGCCGTCGTGCTCGCACCGGTGCCGGCCTTTGTCATGTACCCGCGCTCGGCGCAGTTCGCCGGCATGGATTTCATCGGCGTCCCGCTCAAGGCTGACTTCTCGCTGGACCTGCCAGCCATGCTCGCCGCGGTCAAGGAGCATCAGCCCAAGCTGGTCTTCATCGCCTATCCCAACAACCCCACCGGCAACCTGTATGACGCCGGCGACATTGTCGCCATCATCGACGCAGTGGGCGACACGGGCATTGTCGTGGTCGACGAGGCGTACGAGCCGTTTGCCCGCACCAGTTTCATGGAGCGCCTCCCGCAGCACGACAACCTGGTGGTCATGCGCACGCTGTCAAAGCTCGGCCTGGCCGGCATCCGCCTGGGGTACATGTCAGCGCACCCGAAACTGCTCGAGCAGTTCGAGAAGGTGCGCCCGCCGTACAACGTGAACATCCTGACGCAGGTGGCGGCGGAATTTGCGCTCGACCATGTCGATGTCCTTAACGAACAGGCAGCCGCCATCAATGCCGAACGCAGCAACATGGTCGCTGCGCTGTCCCGGCTGCCGGGCGTGGAAGTGTTCCCGTCGGCCGCCAATTTCCTGCTGCTGCGCGTGCCCGATGCCGACCGCACGGTGGCCGCGCTGGTGCAGGAGCGTGTCCTGATCAAAAATTTGAGTAAAATGCATCCATTACTGGCCGGTTGCATCCGTGTGACCGTCAGTACCCCCCAGGAAAACGCCGTTTTCCTGAACATCCTCACAGCGTCGCTGACATAACCCGAGCATCTTCATGAACCGCACCGCAGAGATCATCCGCAACACCAACGAGACGCAGATTCGCGTCGCCATCAACCTGGACGGCACCGGCAAGCAAAAGCTCAACACCGGCGTGCCCTTCCTCGACCACATGCTCGACCAGATCGCCCGCCATGGCCTGTTCGACCTGGAAGTCGAAGCCGTCGGCGACCTGCACATCGATGCGCACCACACGGTGGAAGACACGGGGATCACGCTGGGCATGGCGGTGGCCAAGGCCATCGGCGACCGCAAGGGCATCCGCCGCTACGGTCACGCCTACGTGCCGCTGGACGAAGCGCTCTCGCGCGTGGTGATCGATTACTCGGGCCGCCCGGGGCTGGAAATGCACATCCCCTGGACGCGCGCCATGATCGGCCAGTTCGACGTCGACCTCACCGGCGAATTTTTCCGCGGCTTCGTCAACCACGCCCTGGTGACGCTGCACATCGATAACCTGCGCGGCGTGAATGCGCACCACCAGTGCGAGACCGTGTTCAAGGCCTTTGGCCGCGCGCTGCGCATGGCGTCCGAGCTCGACGAGCGCGCTGCCGGCACGATCCCTTCGACCAAAGGTTCGCTCTAGGATTGCCATGACCAATACAATCGTCGTCGTCGATTACGGCATGGGCAACCTGCGTTCGGTGGCGCAGGCGCTGCGCGCGGTGGCCCCTGAAGCGAACGTGAAAATTTCGGGCGAAGTGGCCGATATCGCGCATGCCGACCGTATCGTCCTGCCAGGGCAGGGCGCCATGCGCGACTGCATGGCCAGCCTGCGCGCGTCCGGCGTGGAAGAAGCGCTGCTGCGCGCCGCTAAAACGCGTCCAATGATGGGCGTGTGCGTGGGCGAGCAGATGCTGTTCGACAGTTCCGAAGAAGGCGATACGCCGGGCCTCGGGCTGTTGCCCGGCAAGGTCGTGCGTTTCCAGCTCGACGGCAAGCTGCAGCCTGACGGCTCGCGCTTCAAGGTGCCGCAGATGGGCTGGAACCGCGTGCGCCAGTCGCGCGCCCACCCGCTGTGGGAAGGCATCGACGACGATGCGTACTTTTATTTCGTGCACAGCTATTACGCCCAGCCGGCCAATGCCGGCGACGCCATCGGCGAAACCGACTTCGGCGGCGACTTCTGCTGCGCCGTGGCGCGCGATAATATCGTCGCGACCCAGTTCCATCCGGAGAAAAGCGCGGAAGCGGGCCTGCGCCTGTACCGCAATTTCGTCCACTGGAATCCCTGATTCACCTGTTTTCAACTTAACCATACGACACCCACCATGCTGCTGATCCCCGCCATCGACCTGAAAGACGGTCACTGCGTTCGCCTGAAACAAGGCGATATGGAACTCGCCACCGTGTTCTCCGAAGACCCCGCCGAGATGGCGCTGCATTGGCTCAAAAAAGGCGCGCGCCGTTTGCACCTGGTCGACCTGAACGGCGCCTTTGCCGGCAAACCGAAGAACGAGTCGGCTGTCAAATCGATCCTGCAAGTGGTCCAGGACTACGCCGAAGAGATGGGCATCGACGAAATCCCCGTGCAGCTGGGCGGCGGCATCCGCGACCTCGACACCATCGAGCGCTATCTCGACGACGGCATCAGCTACATCATCGTCGGCACCGCCGCGGTGAAAAACCCGGGCTTTCTGCACGATGCCTGCGGCGCCTTCCCGGGCCACATCATCGTCGGCCTCGATGCGAAAGACGGCAAGGTCGCCACCGATGGCTGGAGCAAGATGTCCGGCCACGAAGTGATCGACCTGGCCAAGAAGTTCGAAGCCTACGGCGTCGAATCGATCGTCTACACCGACATCGGCCGCGACGGCATGATGGGCGGAGTGAACATCGAGGCGACCGTGAAACTGGCGCAGGCAGTGCGCATCCCGATCATCGCGTCGGGCGGCGTCCACGTGTTGAAAGACATCGAAGACTTGTGCGCGGTGCAGGACGAAGGCATCGAAGGCGTCATTTGCGGGCGCTCGATCTACGAAGGCTCGCTTGACCTGACGACTGCCCAGGAACGCGCCGATGAACTGAGCGGCGGCGCCTGACCCATGCTTGCCAAACGTATCATTCCCTGCCTGGACGTCACCGGTGGGCGCGTCGTCAAGGGCGTCAATTTCACGGAACTGCGCGATGCCGGCGACCCGGTTGAAATCGCGCGCCGCTACGACGGCCAGGGCGCCGACGAAATCACATTTCTCGACATTACCGCGTCAAGCGACAACCGCGATCTCATTCTCCATATTATTGAAGCCGTCGCGTCGACCGTGTTCATTCCGCTCACTGTCGGTGGCGGCGTGCGCAAGGTCGAAGACGTACGCAGGTTATTGAATGCCGGCGCCGACAAGGTCAGCATGAATACCTCGGCCGTCGTCAACCCGCAGCTGGTGTACGAGGCGTCGCAAAAACACGGCGCCCAGTGCATCGTCGTGGCCATCGACGCCAAACAGGTCGCCCCCGGCAAGTGGGAAGTGTTTACGCACGGGGGCCGCAACGCCACCGGGCTCGACGCAGTCGAGTGGGCCATGAACATGGAGCGCCTGGGCGCGGGCGAACTGTTGTTGACCAGCATGGACCGCGACGGCACCAAGTCCGGTTTCGACCTGGGCCTGACGCGCGCCGTGTCCGATGCCGTGGGCATCTCCGTGATTGCCTCCGGCGGCGTGGGCGGCTTGCAGGACCTGGCAGACGGGGTATTGGAAGGGCATGCGGACGCGGTCCTGGCCGCCAGTATCTTCCATTACGGCCAGCATACGGTGGGCGAAGCCAAGCGCTTCATGGCGGAGCGCGGCATCCCGATGCGGATGGTGTGAAAGAAAAGAACATGGCAAACGAATGGCTTAAAAAAGTACACTGGGACGAAAACGGCCTGGTCCCGGTGATTGCGCAGGAAGCATCGAGCGGCGACGTGGTGATGTTTGCGTGGATGAACCGCGACGCGCTGGCGCGCACGGTGGAAACCGGGGAAGCGGTGTACTGGTCGCGCTCGCGCAAAAAGCTGTGGCACAAGGGCGAAGAGTCCGGCCACATCCAGAAAGTGCTTGAAATTCGCGTCGACTGCGACGAAGACGTGGTGCTGCTCAAGATCGAGCAGGTCGGCGGCATTGCCTGCCATACCGGGCGCCACTCCTGCTTCTACCAGAAGTTCGACGGCGCCGAATGGCAGGCCGTGGAGCCGGTGCTGCAGGATCCTGAAACGATTTATACCAATACGAAGAAGCCAGCATGAGCGAGACCCTGAACCGCGTTTTCGATGTGATCACGTCGCGCAAGCTGGAAAACGGTGGCGACCCGGACAAATCGTACGTGTCGCGCCTGTTTTCAAAGGGCGACGACGCCATCCTGAAAAAGATCGGCGAAGAAGCCACCGAGACTGTCATGGCGGCCAAGGATGCGCGTGTCGATGGCGACGCATCGAAAGTGCTGTATGAATGCGCCGACCTGTGGTTCCATTCGCTCGTGCTGCTGGCCCAGTTCAACCTGACGCCGCAACAGGTGCTCGATGAACTGGCCCGCCGCGAAGGCCTCTCTGGACTCGACGAAAAAGCGTCCCGCAGCTAAGGTTCCTTTTACTATTTGGAGAATCCCATGCAAGACTGCATCTTCTGCAAGATCGTTGCCAAACAGATTCCCGCAAGCATTGTGTATGAAGACGACACCGTGCTGGCGTTCAAGGATATCCATCCTGCTGCGCCAGTGCATCTGCTGCTGATCCCGAAGCAGCACATCGATACCTTGTCGCATGCGACCGAATCGCACGCTGACGTGCTGGGCAAGCTGCTGGCCCTGGCGCCGAAGCTGGCCGCCGAGCATGGCTGCGCGGTAACCATTGATGACGCTGGCGTGCCGCATGGTGGCTTCAAGACGCTGATCAACAGTGGCCCGGATGGCGGGCAAGAGGTCTATCACCTGCACGTGCACGTGTATGGCGGTCCCAAACCATGGCGCGCGATGAGTATCTAAAGCAGCACGGTTAGCAGGCAATTGCATGCTAACTGCCACGATCATGCAGCATCGCTTATACTGGCGGCTGGTGATTCCACGAATTCGGGCAATCTGCCCTGCAAGGAGAAGATAATGGGTTCAATGAGCGGCGTGCACTGGCTGATCTTGCTGGTGGTAGTGATCCTGATTTTTGGTACCAAAAAGCTGAGCAATATGGGCTCCGACATCGGCAAGGCCGTCAAAGGCTTTAAAGATGGCATCAAGGACAACGACGATACAACGACGACCACGACCGTGACACCGTCGACGTCGGTACCACCGGTACCACCGTCGCAAGTGGTCGATAAAACCACGATCGACGTGGAAACGCGCGAAAAATCCCGTCATTAAGGACACCGCCACGCCATGATCGACCTTGGATTATCGAAGCTCGCCATCATTGGCGTGGTGGCATTGATTGTCATCGGTCCTGAAAAACTGCCGCGCGTTGCACGCATGGCAGGCACCTTGTATGGCCGCGCCCAGCGCTACCTGCACGAGGTAAAGTCCGAAGTCAGCCGCGAAATCGAACTCGACGAGCTGCGCAACCTGCACCAGGAAGTCAAGAACAGCGCCCAGTCCATCCGTGACGAGGTGCACAGCACGATTTCCGGCAGCATGGAAGAAGTGGAGCACGCCATGCGCCACGACGTGCCGGTGCCAGGTACCCCATCGCCTGCCACGCCTAGCGACCTCGAGCGCAAAGCCAAAGATTTCCGCCGCAACAAGCTGGTGCGCACCTCGGCCATCCCGGCCTGGTACAAACAGCGCCACGGTGGCAAGACCCACGTCATTTCCGGCGCCGCCCGCGTGCGCCGCTTCCGCCCCGGCGCCAAATCCAATAGTTCGTTCTTCTAGTTAATGACTCAAGCTCCGGCCGAAGAAACTTTTATTTCCCATCTGGTTGAGCTGCGCGACCGCCTGGTCCGCGCTGCCATCGGCGTGGCCATCATTTGCGCCGGACTGTTTGCCTGGCCCGGTCCCGCGACCATCTACAACTTCCTGGCCGCACCGATGCTGGCGTCCTTGCCGCCGGGCGCCATGATGATTGCCACCGGCGTCTCCGCGCCGTTCATGGTGCCAATGAAAGTCACGCTCATGCTGGCGCTGATCATCTCGCTGCCTTGGGTGTTCTACCAGATGTGGGCGTTCATCGCCCCTGGCCTGTACACCCACGAAAAACGCCTGGTGCTGCCGCTGGTGCTGTCGTCATCCCTGCTGTTCATGGGCGGCGTGGCCTTCTGCTATTTCTTCGTGTTCCGCAACGTCTTCGCCTTCATCTCCTCGTTTGCGCCGGCGTCCATCACCGTCATGCCGGACATCGAAAACTACCTCGATTTCGTCATGTCGATGTGCCTGGCCTTCGGCGCCACGTTCGAGGTGCCGGTGGTGGTGGTCATCCTCGTGCGCATGGGCCTGGTCAGCGTGCAGAAACTGCGTGAAATCCGCTCGTACGTCATCGTCGGCGCGTTTGCCGTGGCCGCCATCATCACGCCGCCAGACGGGTTCAGCATGCTGGCGCTGGCCATTCCGATGTGCCTGCTGTACGAACTGGGCCTGCTGCTGGCGCCAGCGTTCGTGCGTGCCACGCAGGCGCCGCCGGGTGACGATTTGACGGTGACGAAGTAAGCACCAAGCCGTCGCGCTAGGGGCAGCTTCCAATCACGAAATACCCCGCTGCCGTTTGCGCCAGCGTTGTCGTATAAAACGTGTTGTTCAGCCCCATGTTCTGATTCGACCCATTCGCCAGCGCATAACCGCCACCGTTGTGCGCCCGTCCCGCCTGCACATGCGCGTAATTGCTTGCCGTCGTGGCCGTGCACGTTGGCGCCGGCGCAGTCCCGACCGTGAACGAGGCAATCGTGCATGCTGCCGACGTCAGGCCTGTGCCGCTGTCGGTTGCCGTGACCGCCCCTGAATACGTCCCGTTCGCCATCGAAAAGTATTGCTTGCTGAAGCTGGCCCCGCTGCCGGCCGCGGCATCGTTGACGGCGCTCGGACCGTTGAGCACCACTTTATAACTGGAAATGGCGCCACCGCTGCTGGTGCCGGCCCCGCTGACGGTCACCGTGGAACCGGATACCGCCGCGGCGCACGCTGCCATGACCGGCGCGCTCGGTGGCGTCCCAGCCTGGCCCACGCGCAAGTTATTGGCTGTCCAGAAATTCAGCAGGAACGCTGGATAGTTGACCGTGGTGGCATTCACGAAATTGGTATTTTGCCCACCCGTTCCCGCCGGCCACGCATGACCCAGGCCGGACACGGTGATTTCGGATGTGCGTACTTTGCCGTTCACGTCCGTGTAGGGAATATTGCTGCCGCCGGTGGGAACGGCAACCGTTGCGCCCTGGTAAAAATTGCCGCCGTACGCGATGCGCATGGCTGCCGCATCCATCGGGCCGTAGGCCTGCGCTACCGTGTAGTCGCTGGCGCCCCAGATGACGCTGGCAATTTGCGTGGCAAAGCTGGGCGTATTCGCGCCTGCTAAAGCCCGGCAATGGTTGCCTGCCGTCGTGGCATTGAAGCCGCCCGGCACATAGCCGATTTGCGCTGTGGTGGTGCCCGGTGGCGGCCCCGCGTTGATGCCGGCGCCGGCAAAGATGTCCGGCGCCATGCAGGCCAGCGCCATCGCTTCGCCGCCGCCCGACGACAGCCCCGTCACGTACACCTGGCGCGGGTCGATCGCGTACTGGGCGTTCGACACGAAGCGGTTGACGAGGTCGAGCAGGATGGCGTCGTGGCCCGTGCTGCGGTTGTGGCGTGTGCTGGCGTAATCCCAGCAGTGGTTACCGTAGACGTTGCCCGTGGCGTTCGGCGCCAGGATGACGGCGCCGTACTGGTCCGCTGCCGCTTTCCAGTTGAAACCGTTGTCGGTGTTGTTGATGACGTCGCCGGATGCAGTCTGGGTGCAGCCATGCAGCACCAGCACCAGGGCGCGCTTGCCCTGTAACACCGGCGCGGTGGCTGGCCAGTAATAGTAGCCGGTCAGTGTTCCACCGTTGACGGTATCGGCGGCCCAGGTCTGGTTGGCGCTCCAGGCGCCGGGGCCGGCTTGCACCTGGGCCTGTGCGGCCAGGCAGGGCGCGAGCAGGGCGCACGCGCACGCTGCCCGCAAGGAAAGATGGAATGGCATGCTGGTCTCCGTTTTGTTGTCGGGTACGGAGTCATGGCCCCGTATTTCATTCTAGTGCGCTAACAGCGACATGCACGGGTGCGTTGCGGCACGTCCGTTGTGCGGATTTGCACAGGATGAAGGGCGGCAAAACGGAAGGAAGAAGAAACCGGCTGCGAGCGCAGCCGGCCTGGGTAGCGCTTACTGCGTCATCAAGTCGCGGATCACCCGCACCGGCGCATTGCCATAGCTGAGGAACTGGTCGTTGAAGGCTTTCAGATCGAACTTGTCGCCAAGGGTGCGCTTGCGCTCTTCACGCAACTCCATGATCTCGCTGTAGCCGCTGAAGTAACTGGTCAGCTGCACCGACGACAGCTGCACCCTTCTCCATTTTTCGGCGGCTTCCTGCGGCGTCTGGAATGCCTGGCGCACGAGCAGATCGAGGGCCTGCTGCTCGTTCATGCCAAGCACGTGGACGCTGTAGTCGAGGATGGTGTTGGTGACCGAGCGCAGGTTCCACTTCGAGTACATCAGCCACATCTCGGGGGCGTTGTTGCCGTAGCCGGATTCAAGCATCATGCGCTCGCCGTACACGGCCCAGCCTTCAACCATGGCGCCGTTGCCGAACAGGGATTTGACCAGCGACGGTGAGCGGTTGGCGTAGACCAGCTGCGCGTAGTGGCCGGGGATCGCTTCGTGGATATTCAGGATCTGCAGGATCCACTCGTTGTACTCGCGCAGGCTGCTTTCGGCCTGGGCTGCGGTCAGGCCATCGAGGGGCGTGACGTTGTAATACGTCTTGTCGCGCGGGCGGTACGGGCCCGGGGCGTCGATCGAGGCGCCGGCCACGCCGCGCTGGTACATCGGCGTTTCGCGCACGACCAGCGGTTTGCTGGCGTCGAGCGAGAGCAGGTTGTGCTGGATGACCCAGTCCTGCAGCACGGGAATCTGGCGCCGGATCTCGGCCACGAAATCTTCACGCCGCACGTGCCGGCTCGAGAGTTTGTCGATGACCATGCCGATTTTTTTGGTGCGGTCGGCCGGTTTGGCCACGTTGCCCATGGTGCCCGCCCACAGCGTGTCGGCGTAGCCGTCCATGCGCGTGAGGAGTTCTTCGCGCGCCGCCAGGGCCTTGCGGTAGGTTTGCTCGGCGTTGCTGGCCGACTGGATTTCAAGTGCGAACTTCGCTTCGTAGAGGTCTTTGCCGATGCGGAAGGAACGGGCGCTCCGGGCAGCCTGCTGCTTGCGGTCGATCGCGTACAAGAAGTCGGTGTAGCCAATCAGCGCGGTGCCGGCGTTGGCGATGCGGGCAGCGAAGATCGCCTTTTCCTGCGCCGTCAAGATCGATTCCTGGGCAGCCTTGCCGATATCGGCCAGCACCGCCATCGTGCCCGGCGCCTGCGAGATGGCCAGCTGCGTGTGCTCGTGGGTCGGGTTGACGATCGACGCCTGCGCGGCCTGGTAGTAGGCCGGGACGTTGGCCAGGCGCTTGAGCAGCGTGCGCAGGCGCTGCGGCTTCGATGCGTATTCGGTGGTCAGGATCAGGTCGAGCGGCTGGGCGATATTGTGCAGCGCCGGATTCCACTCGTACGCCTTGAACGTGGTCAGGTACCAGCGGTCGGTTTCCAGCTTGTTGATCAACAGGGCCTGGTCGGTGCGCTGCTTGGCGGAGAGCTGGCGCGCATCGACCTTGCGAAATTTTGCCAGCCAGTCGTTGATGAACGCCAGCTGCTTTGCGCGCGTGGCCGGGTCGGGCAAGGTCAGGTTGGCAGCCGCCTCGTATTTGCCAACGCCGATGGCGTTTTCCGGATCGATGCGCCACAGGGCGGTCAGGAACTGCATGCTCAGGGTATCGAGCGCGCGGTCCTGGCGCCGGTCCGCCGGGGCCGACACCGGCGCAGCTTCGCTGGCCACGGCAGCCGCAGCAGGTGCAGCGGCGACAGCGGCCGCCTTGCCTTTGCCCTTGGCTTTGCTGGTGGAGGCGGCTTTTGCCTTCTGGGGTTTTTTTGCGGCGCTGGCCGGCGCCAGGGCCAGCGTGGCCAGCATGACTGCCAGCGCGATCTTCGTTTTCATCATAAATTCAAGCCTTAAAAATGGTCAGTCCTGGCATGCAGGCGTGCGTTGATCAAGCCGACGGCATGCTTGCCGCCGCCGATATTGGCCAGCACGATTTCGTTCGATTTGGTAAAGCGGTTACCGACGCGCACCATATAGGAACGGGTCAGCCAGCTCCAGAAGCCTTGTGCATACGTCGCTTCGTCGACGTCGCGCCACTTGACGCCGGTGACGCCTTTTTTCCAGGGCAAAACGCCCGATGCAACCCAGACGCCGGCATCGTCGACATACAGCAGCACGCTGCGCAGCAGCGCGATGCGGTAGAACAGGGCGGCGCCGGAGGCCGCCAGCACGCACAGCGCCGCCGTCTCGTTCCACCGGAACGCCAGCGGCAGCGCGCCGCCCAGCAGGAACGCGGCCAGTACGGCCACGCCGAAGTAGGCGACCCAGGATTTTTTGCCAATGACTTGCGCCGTGTTGTTATCCATCGCTGTTCCTGACTTCTGCGCCGCTGCAATCAAAAAAAGCATCATGGCACAGCAGAGCGCGGTATGCCATCACTTCGCCAACCCCTCGGTCAGCATGGCCAGCATGTCGGCCGGCGACAGCCGCGCCGCACTGTCGGTCCCTTCGAGCAGGCTGTCGGCCAGGTCGCGCTTGTGGCGGTGCAGGTCGACGATGCCTTCTTCGATGGTGTGGCGCGTCACCAGGCGGTAAATCGTCACGGGACGCAGCTGGCCCATGCGGTGGGCGCGGTCCGAGGCCTGGTCTTCCACGGCAGGGTTCCACCATGGATCCATGTGGATTACGTAATCAGCCGCGGTCAGGTTGATGCCGACGCCGCCTGCTTTCAGGCTGATGAGGAATAAATCGCCTTCACCGGCCTGGAACGCGTCGACGCGCCGTTTGCGCTCCTGCATCGGCGTCGACCCGTCCAGGTACTGGTAGCGGATGCCTTCTTTGTCGAGGTGCTGGCGGATCAATGCCAGGTGGTCCACGAACTGGCTGAACACCAGCACTTTGTGTTTATTTTCCAGCAGCCCGTCCACCAGCTTTGCGAACAGGGCCAGCTTGCTGCTGGCCAGGTTCAGTTCCGGCGCCACCAGGTTCGGGTTGCAGCACGCGCGGCGCAGCTTCATCATCTCGGCCAGGATCTCGATGGCTTTTTGGTTCGCATTTTTACCACCCTGCTGCTGCACCCCGGCCAGCTTGTCAATGGCCTGGCGCCGCAACGACTCGTACAGCGCGGTTTCATCGGCAGACAGGTCGACCGGGATGACGATCTCGGTGCGCGGCGGCAGCTCGGCCAGCACCTGTGATTTGATGCGGCGCAGGACAAACGGCTGGATCAGGCGGCGCAGGCGTGCGCGTGCAGCGGTCTCCGCGCGCTTGTCCTGGGCCCGTTCGATGGGGTTGGCGAAGCGCAGGCTGAACTGGTCGGCGGTGCCCAGCAGGCCCGGGTTAATGAAGCGGAACAGGTTCCACAATTCACCCAGGTGGTTTTCCAGCGGCGTGCCGGTGGCCACCATTTTGAAGTCCCCTTGCAGCGCCATCACGGCCTGCGAGCGGCGCGTGTTGGCGTTCTTGATGGCCTGCGCTTCATCGAGCACGATGCTGTGCCACTGCACTTTTGCAAACGACGGCGCTTCCAGCTGCAGCAAGCCATAACTGCAGATCACCAGGTCGAATGCACCGGCGCCGGCCAGCATCTCGGCGCGGTCGCCGGGACCGAACAACCTGACCCGCAGCGTGGGCGCAAAGCGCGCCGCTTCGGCGATCCAGTTCATGCAGACCGACGTGGGCGCCACCACCAGCGCCGGTCCGTCGGGGGCGCGCAGCAGCAGCAAGGCAAGGGCCTGCAGCGTTTTACCCAGGCCCATGTCGTCGGCCAGGCACGCGCCGACGCCCCAGTGGGCCAGGCGCGCCAGCCAGTTGAAGCCTTCCAGTTGATAGTCGCGCAGCTCGGCCTGCAGCGTGCCTGGCAGCTGCGGCACGTAGTCGCTGGTTGACGCCAGGCGCGCCAGGTGATCCTTCCATGCCTTATCGGACTGCACGCCGCCCGCGCCCTGCGCCAGGTCTTCCAGCGCGAAGCTGGCCAGAGGATGCACTTTTACCCCGTCAGCGGTGGGGTCGCTGAACGAGGACAGCTCCATCAGGCGCCGGTGCAGTTCGTGCGACAGCGCCATGAACTGGTTGTTCCCCAGCGCGACAAAGCGGCCCTCGCCCGCACGCAGGCTCTCGAGCAGGGTGCGCAAATCCATCACCTTGTTTTCGTCGACTTCCACTTCGCCATTGGCCGCAAACCAGTCCTTGTCGCGTTTGATCGACAATTTGACGGCCTGGCTTTCGACCTTTTTGACGACCCGGAACGATTCGCCCTCCGGCCACGCCACCACGACTTTCAAGGGGTCGAGCTCCTGCAATTCGGCCAGCAGTTCCAGGCACGCGATGGGTTGCCCCAGCAGCCACTCGCCGTGTTCAGGCTCGGCGTGGTCGAGCGCATGGCAGGCGCCGACCAGTGCGCGCTCGGCTTCGCGCTCGCCGTTCAGATCGCGTTTGGCTTCCGTGCGGATGCCGTCCACGTCCGCAATCACGCTTTCGCCGCCGTCGCCCGGCGGGTAGTACGAACCGGCGCCGGGCAGGGGCCGCACCAGGATCTGCATTTTCAGGCCCTGCTGGTACGGCAGCAGGTGCACGTGCATGCGCGCATCGGCCGCAACCTGCTCGATGTCGGCCGCACTGCCGCCAATGTCCGACTGCACGGTGATCGACGCGGAAATCGCGCCAATGGCCTGCAGCACCTGACGCTCGGCCTGCAGCGGGACCACCAGCCCTTCACCGAGAATGGCGGCAATGCGGCGGTGTTCATCCTTGATTTTCACGACGCGCAAACGCGTGGGCGTTTCGCGCGAAACCACGCTGTCCTGGCGCTCGTCGCTGCCCAAGGTTGGGCGCATCGTGATGGTGACCTTGCCACCGGCAGCCTTGACCAGCAGTTCCGGTTCGCCCGGCAGCAATTCGATGCGCGTGCCGGGCGCATCGAACCAGAACAGCAGCGGGTGGCCAATCAATGCGGCCACCGCCTTGCCCATCTCGAACTCGTAGCGCACCGCGCTGTTGCCATAGTATTTGTAGCCGGCGATGGTGCTGGCCACCTGCAAATCCTGGGCAGTGAGGAAATCCAGGTCCGCTGCCTCTTCCGACAGGCGTTTCAGGCCCACGGCGCGCCCGCGGCTCCAGCCGCCCTGCGCATCGCGCTTCTGCTCACGCGGTTCGATGTGCTGCACGCCCATCTCGTCCTGGTAGCGCAGCAGCCAGACCAGGCGCGACTCTTTCACCGTTTCGACATTCACGGCCGGCTGCAGGTTGATCAGGGCATTCAACTGGCGCTGCCATGGCTCCTCGCGCGCGAACCACAACGTCATGTCGGACAGGCGCCCGTCCTGGCGCAGCGTGATGGCATCGCGTTCGTGGCTGACAAAACCCATTTGGCCAAGGATCCCGGCCAGTTGTGCGGAGATCAACGCGAAACCGGCCGCATTGGCCTGGTCCAGCGCTGTTTCCAGGCGCGCGCGATGTTCTCCCAGCTGCTCGACACCGAGCCACCAGTACAGCAAGGCGCGGAACATCACCGGCTGCAGCGCGCTTTCCCAGTTGCGCGACGGGAGCACGCTGGTGTCGACCGTGCCGGCGCGGACCTGGCGCAGCATCGACAGCTGCTGGTACACGGCCGTGTCGTGGCTCTGCACGGCGCGCGTGGCGCTGTCCAGGTACGCCTCGGCCGCCTTGTCGTGTTTCGGGTCGCCGCTGCGCAGCAGGGCAGTGACATACAGGTAGCCCCCGAATCCCTCGAAGATGGCCTTTCTTTTGCCGGTTTCCTTGCGCAGGGCTTTGAGCGCGGCGTCGAAGCCGGCCAGCGCATTTTCGCTGTCGTCACGCAGCAGCAGGATGGTGGCCGTGTGGTACAGCATGGTCGAGCTGTCCAGGTCGACCATGACGCGCGTCGCTTCATCGAGGCGCCCGCACAGGATCAGGTGTTCGGTGACGGCGTCGCGCAGGTTCATCGAGCCGCCCGTGGACGCCGTCAGCGCCAGCGCGTAGTCGCGCATGGCGGGCGCCGTGGCTGGCTCGCGCTGCGACTCGCGCAGCAGCACTGCCATCACGTCGGCGCGCAGGGCCGGGTTGATGCGCTCGACCATGTCGGGCACGAACGGTCGCCCGAAAATTTCCACCAGCGGGTGCAGGTAGGCCGACTCGTGGCAGGCCAGGCAGGCGGCCAGCAGGTTGGCGATGGCTTTCGGGCCTTCGCCGTCGAACAGGGCCAGGCGCAGCAGCGCCAGGCCGTGGCGGTAGCTGCGCAGGCTCACGCTGCCCTGCCAGGTGGTGCGCATCGGCATGGCGGCCAGGTACAGGTCGCGCAGGTCGCCATACGTATGGTTGCGCAGCACGGCGTCGATGGCCGGCCAGGCCAGTGCAGGGACGATGGAAAACCCGCGCCCCACGGATTCCGTGATCAGGCCGCGGTCGCGCAGCTGGTCGATCTCGAACGACATGGCCGATGCGGTGCCGTCGAACAGCGGCGTGAGGTATTCGCCGATGCGTTTGCGTCCCACCGGTTCGCCGGCAATCGCCAGCAAGGCCATGATCTGTTTTTGCAGCGTGCTGCTGGCGTTGAACAACGTGTCGACGACCGATTGAATCATGCTGCCCTGTTTTCGATATCGACCGCCGGCAGGCCCGGTGGCGGCGTGACGCCGAACACGGTCAGGTAAAAATACAGCTCCGCCTCCAGCGTGCGCACGATGCTGTCCGCCTTGCGAAAGCCATGGCCCTCGCCCTCGAGCGTCATGTACGCCACCGGCACGCCGGCGCGGCGCAGCGCGTCGACCATGACTTCCGACTGCGGCGGCGGCACCACCTTGTCGTCCAGGCCCTGGAAGAAAATCATCGGACTTTTCAGCTTGTCGGCATGGTGGATCGGTGAGCGTTCCAGGTACAGCGCCTGCGCCTGCGGTTGCGGCGCGATCAGGTAATCGGTGTAGTGCGACTCGAATTTATGCGAGTCGGCGTCCAGGCCGGCCAGATCGGACACGCCGTAATAGCTGGCGCCGGCCTTGAACACGTCGTGGAACGCCAGTGCAGAGAGCACCGTGTAGCCGCCGGCGCTGCCGCCGCGGATCACCAGGCGGGCCGGGTCGACCAGGCCTTGCCGGACCAGGTAATCGGCGCCGGCCACGCAATCGTCGACGTCGACCACGCCCCACTGGCCCTTCAGGGCGTCGCGGTAGGCGCGGCCAAAACCGCTGCTGCCGCCGTAGTTCACGTCCAGCACGGCGAAACCGCGGCTGGTCCAGAACTGGGTGGCAAGCTTCAAGGTGTTGGTGGCCATGCTGGTGGGACCGCCGTGGCCGATCACCATCAGCGGCGGCAGTTCGCCATCAAGCGGCGCGAAATCGGGGTTCGCTGGCGGATAGTAGAACGCGTGTGCGGTGCGGCCGTTGGCGCTTGGGTAGCTGACGTTTTGCGCCACCGACAGGTAAGCGGCGTCGGGCAGCGTGGTGATCGACCGGGCCAGCACCGTGCGCGCGCCGCTGGCAACGTCGAGGCGGACCAGTTCGACGGCAATGGTCGGCGCGCCGCCCAGCAGGGTGACAAAGTCGCCGGCCACACGCAGGTCGCGGATTTCCTGGTAGGGCGTGTCGATGGTTTGCAGCACGCCAGCGCCGCTTGGCAACAAGGCCAGCTTGCTGACTGCGTTCTGGATATACGTGCAGACGATGTCGCCATTGGCGCGAAAGCCATACATGGCGCCGCCGAAGCTCCAGTGCGGGGACGCGAATTCCGCCTCGAACGGGCACAGTGCGTTCACGACGCCGTCGGCGAAATCGTACAAATTCCACCAGCCGCTGCGGTCCGATACAAAATGCAGCACGCCGGCCGGCGACCACTCCGGCTGGCAGATGGCTTCATCGACGCCGCCGGCGATCAGGCGGCCGTTTTCCAGGGTGCCGTCGACGCCGACATCTGCCAGCCACAATTCGGTGCCCTGCCACGGCAGGCGCGGGTTGTCCCAGCACATCCAGGCCAGCTGGCGGCCATCAGGGGACAGGCGGGGCGCGGCAAAAAAGTCGCTGCCGTCGACCAGCACCGTCTCGACGCCGTCGAAACCGACCGCGCAGATGGTGTTGACCGGGTAGGTTTCTCCCTCCACGTGGGCCTCGCGCACGGCGATCAGGCGGCGCTTGCCGGTGTCGAGCACAAAGTCGGCGAAGCGGTGCTGCGGGTTTTCCGCCGACATCGGCAACGGGGCGGCGTCGCCTGCGGCCGTGTAAAGACGGTTGTCGGCGAAGTTGGAGAACCAGACCGCACCGTTCGACGCCAGGTAGGCGCCGCCGCCGTATTCGTGGACGCGCGTGCGGACATTGAATGGCGCCGGCGTGACTTCATGGACCTCGCCGCCGCGCAGGCGCAGCAGCGTGGTGCGGCCGTTTTCACTGGCGCGCCCGGCCAGCCAGTACACGTCGTCGGCGTCCGGCACTGCCTGCGCAATGGGCGCGGCGCCAGCGGCGACCGTGGCGGCATCGATGGGAGAAATCCAGCTGCCGGAGGCGAGTTGCAAGGTCATGGCGGGTCCGTTCGGTTGGGGGGTGGGACATTATAAGGCGCACGGGAGGATGCGATAATAGCGGCTTTTCGACGCCACACGAGCCGCCATGTCCCAATTCGCCCCGCTGCAGAACGATACATTCCTGCGTGCCTTGCTGCGCCAGCCGACCGATTACACACCGGTGTGGCTGATGCGCCAGGCTGGCCGCTACCTGCCGGAATACCGGGCCACGCGCACGCGCGCCGGTTCCTTCCTGGGCCTGGCGAAGAACCCGGATTACGCCACCGAAGTAACGCTCCAGCCGCTCGACCGCTACGCGCTGGATGCGTCGATCCTGTTCTCCGACATTCTCACCGTGCCCGATGCGATGGGCCTGGGCCTGTATTTCGTCGAAGGCGAAGGGCCGAAGTTCGAGCGTCCACTGCGCACCGAAGCGGACGTGATGGCGCTGCAAGTGCCGGACATGGCGTCGCTCGACTACGTTTTCAAGGCAGTGACCCAGATCCGCACCGAGATCAACGGCCGCGTGCCGCTGATCGGCTTTTCAGGCAGCCCGTGGACGCTGGCCTGCTACATGGTGGAAGGCCAGGGCTCGCGCGAATTCCACACCATTAAAAAGATGCTGTACGGCCGTCCCGACCTGATGCACCGCATCCTGACGATCAATGCGACTGCCGTGGCGCAGTACCTGAACGCCCAGATCGATGCCGGCGCCCAGGCCGTCATGATTTTCGATTCGTGGGGCGGCGCGCTGGCCGATGGCGCCTACCAGGCGTTTTCGCTCGACTACATGAAGCTGGTGCTGTCGCAACTGAAGCGCGAAAAGGATGGCGTGCGCATTCCGGCCGTCGTGTTCACCAAGGGCGGTGGGCTGTGGCTCGACGAAATCGCCGACAGCGGGGCGGACGCGGTGGGGCTGGACTGGACCGTCAACCTGGGTCGCGCACGTGCTCTCGTGGGCGACCGCGTGGCGTTGCAGGGCAACCTGGACCCGGCCATCCTGTTCGCGGCGCCCGACCAGATCCGCGCCGAAGTGGAGCGCTCCTTGACATCGTATGGCACGCCATCGAACGGGCACGGGCACGTCTTCAACTTGGGCCACGGGATTTCACAGTTCACGCCGGTGGAATCGGTGACGGCAATGGTCGAGGCGGTGCATGCATTCAGCCGCCGCCAGCGCAACGCATAAAACCGGCAACGGTGCAGATGACATATGGCGCTGCACCAAACCGCAGTTATGCACAAGTTACGATTTAGCAACTTAGCAGCCTGTGGAAATGTTTCGCTCGAAGTTGAACGTGCAAGCTGTTGATTTAATTGATAAAAACAGAGTGTAAATGTAGCCTGTCCCAGCTGTTTTTGTCATTGTCCTGTCACAATGTTCTTTTCTCCAGTTGTTGTTCACAAAGTTATGCACAGGCTGTGTGGATAAAAACCGAAGTCGTTGATTTACCGGGGTTTACTTTGAAACGTGTCATGCACTGTCTTTTCTGACACGTTTTACGGGCGGCACCGATGCAGCAAAATCCGCAGTTATGCACAAAGTCGCGTTCGTCGCTCGTCGCAGCGACACACTTGAGGCAGTTTTCCAAGTGCTTGATTAGTAAGACTATTATTTCCTTGAATCTTGCATTCATCGTGAAATGCTTGACCTAACGTAAACCTTTAAACAGGTCAAGCGCTTCATTGTCCACAAAGTTGTCCACAGCTATCAACAAGGCCCTTTTGACGCACTGCATCCTACAGCTCGCCCTCGATACGCCGCTCAACAGGTGCTTCGATTACCGCTGGCCGTGTGCACCTGCCGACCGCCCCCAGGTCGGGCAGCTGGCGCTGGTGAATTTTGCCAATCGCGAAATCATGGGCCTGATCGTCGCCGTCAAGGACGAGACGGACGTCCCTGTGGATAAACTCAAGGATGCAGTGGCCGTGCGCAGCCAGCTGCCCCCCCTGTCGGCGCAATGGATCGCGCTGGCTGCCTTTGCGGCCGATTACTACCAGCGCCCGCTTGGCGAAGTGGCGCTGCCCGGCCTGCCGAAGAACCTGCGCGCGGGGAGCACGGTGGCGCTCGACCGCGCCCTGAAAAAAATGGCGAAGCTCGAGCAACTGCACGACGGCGCGCCGGTCGACATGCCGGCGCTGAACGCAGCGCAGCAAATCGCCGCCGACGCGATCGGCGGCGCGCAGGGGTTTACGCCGCTGCTGCTGTACGGCGTGACCGGCAGCGGCAAGACCGAAGTGTATCTGCAGGCATGCGCCCAGGTGCTGGCGCGGGACGAGGATGCGCAGATCCTGATCCTGGTCCCGGAGATCAACCTGACGCCGCAACTGGAAGGCAATATCCGTACGCGTTTTCCCGGCGTGATGCTGGCGACCCTGCACAGCAGTTTGTCCGAGGGCGAACGCGGCCTGCACTGGCTGGCCGCACACCAGGGCCGCGCGCGCATCGTGCTGGGCACGCGCCTGGCGATCCTGGCGTCGCTGCCGCAACTGAAACTGATTGTCATCGACGAAGAGCACGATCCGTCCTACAAGCAGCAGGAAGGGCTGCGCTATTCTGCGCGCGACCTGGCCGTGTGGCGCGCGCGCCAGCTGGCCATTCCGATCGTGCTCGGTTCGGCCACGCCATCGCTGGAAAGCTGGCACCACGCCCAGTCCGGCCGCTATCGCAAACTCGAGCTACGCGAGCGCGCCGTGGCTGACGCCGTGCTGCCGGCCGTGCGCCTGATCGACATGGAGCGCGACCGCGGCAAGGACGGCCTGACCAGCGCCCTGGTGGCAGCGTTGAAGCTGCGCCTGGACCGGGGCGAGCAATCGCTGCTGTTTTTGAACCGGCGCGGTTACGCCCCGGTGATCAGCTGCGACGCATGCGGCTGGATCAGCAACTGCACGCGCTGCACCTCCTTCATGGTGCTGCACAAGCCCGAACACCGGCTGCGCTGCCACCACTGCAGCCTCGAATTACGCATTCCGCGCCACTGCCCGACCTGCGGCAACGTCGATCTGCAGCCGCTGGGGCGCGGCACGCAGCGCGTCGAAGAAGGCTTGCAGTTGCTGTTCCCGCAGGCGCGCATCCTGCGCATCGACGCCGATTCAACGCGCCTGAAAGGCAGCGCCCAGGCGGCGTTCGATACCGTGCACCGGGGCGAAGTCGATATTTTGATCGGCACGCAGATGGTCGCCAAGGGCCACGACTTCAAAAAGCTGACGCTGGTCGGCATCCTCAATCCGGATACCGCGCTGTTCTCGCAGGATTACCGTGCCAGCGAGCGCCTGTTCGCGCAGTTGATGCAGGTGGCGGGGCGCGCCGGGCGCGCGGCCAGGAACGAGGGCGGCAACGCCAGCGAGGTGCTGGTGCAGTCGCGCTATGTATCGCATCCTTTGTATGCGGCCGTGATGCGCCACGATTACGACCGCTTTGCCGGCAACCTGCTGGCAGAGCGCAGGCAGGCCATGCTGCCGCCGTTCATGTACCAGGCGCTCCTGCGCGCCGAAGCGCCGCTGCTGGCCAACGCCATCGCGTTCCTGGAAGCGGCGCGCGACTGCATGGAGCACGCCGGCATCACCATCAACGATCCCATTCCGATGACGATGACGCGCGTGCACAACGTCGACCGCGCCCAGTTGCTGCTCGAGTCGCCCTCGCGGCCGGCCCTGCAGGCCTTCCTCAAAGTGTGGCTGGCAGCCCTGCGCGACATGAAGAGCCGCGTGAAATGGTCGCTGGAAGTGGACCCGCTCGACATCTGATCGAAAATGAGCGTATCGTCATGCGGTTGAGGAAACCAAGGAACTGATTGATGAAACAATTGAAAGTCGACGTCGCCATCATCGGTACCGGCACCGCCGGACTGTCGGCCTACCGCGCCTCCCACGCCCACGGCGCACGCACGGTGCTGATCGAAGGCGGCCCGTATGGCACCACCTGCGCGCGTGTCGGCTGCATGCCGAGCAAACTGCTGATTGCCGCAGCCGAAGCGGCGCACATGCTGGACGCCGCCAGCGGCTTTGGCGTGCACGCGGGCGACAAGCGCATCGACGGCGTGGCCGTCATGGAGCGCGTGCGCCGGGAGCGCGACCGCTTTGTCGGCTTCGTGCTGGAAAGCGTGGACGGCATTCCCGCCGACGACAAGCTGCGCGGCTACGCGCGCTTTACCGGTCCGAACACCTTGATGATCGACGACCATACCGAAGTGCAGGCTGCGCGCGTCGTCATTGCCAGCGGCTCGACGCCAACCGCCTTGCCGCAACTGGCCGGCATCGAGGGCGTGATTACCAGCGACGACGTATTCGAGTGGACGGATTTGCCGGAGTCGGTCGCCGTCATCGGTACCGGCGTGATCGGCCTTGAGCTGGGCCAGGCCCTGGCGCGCCTGGGCGTGCGCGTGAAATTCCATGCGCGCGGCGGCAGCATCGCCAACCTGACCGACCCGGAAGTGCTGCATGTGGCCACGCGCGCGCTGGGCGATGAACTCGACATCCAGTTCCAGAGCAAGATCGTCCACGCCGTGCGCGACGGCGACGCGGTCGCATTGACGATGGCCGACGCCGGCGGCATTGAAACCACGGAACGCTTCCAGTACGTGCTGCAGACGGCAGGACGCACGCCCAACGTTGGCAACATCGGCATCGAACACACCGGCATCGCGCTTGACGCCAAAGGTATTCCGGTCTTCGACATCACGACCATGCAATGCGGCGCCAGCCATATTTTCATCGCCGGCGACGCCAACAGCGAGCGCCCCGTGCTGCCTGAAGCGGCCGACCACGGCAAGATCGCCGGCGACAACGCCGGCCGCTTCCCCGACGTGCGCCCGGGCCTGCGCCGCACGCCGCTGGCCATCACGTTCACGGAGCCGCAAATCGCCGTGCTGGGACAAAGCTACAGGATGCTGTGCGAGCCCGGCAAACCCAAGTTCGCGATGGGGAAGGTATCGTTTGAAAACCAGGGGCGCAGCCGGGTCATGTTGCAAAACAAGGGCATGCTGCGCGTGTATGCGCAGTACGGCACCGGGCGGTTTTTGGGCGCCGAGATCATCGGGCCGCGTGCCGAGAACCTGGCGCACCTGCTGGCCTGGGCTTGCCAGGCGCGCATGACGGTCGAGCAGATGCTCGACATGCCGTTCTACCATCCGGTGATCGAAGAAGGCGTGCGCACCGCGCTGCGCGACCTGCACGCGTCGCTGGCGCGGGACGGGCATGACTACGAGACGTATGCGTCGGATGCGGAGCCGGGGACTTAATTTTCATCGTTACATTTAAAACCGTCACCCTCGCGGAGGCGAGGGCCCATGCCACTCTGGATTAGCGTTATCGCCATTCATGTGTGCTACGGGTCCCCGCCTTCGCGGGGATGACGGTTTATAAGCTAAGGGTAAGAGGGAGCTTCAGTTCAAATAACTCGCATCCAGCCGCCCCGCCTCGGCCAGCTCGCGCACGATGCGGATCGTGTCGATATCGGCTTCCTGGTACGCCGACTTTTTATATTCGTCGTACATCTTGTTCGCTTCGTCCGTCACGGCATCGTGCCCGTCGTCGTATTTGAAGCGCACGAACAGCAGTTGCTCGGACGGCGTCTCGATCGTGATCGTCAGGCTCGATGCGCTGATCTCGCCCTGTTCATGCACGTCGTAGCGTACCTGCTGCAGCGGCGTCATGCTGACGTGGTCTTCCACGATGAGTTTGCCGAAGCGGCGCTTCCGGTTCAGCTCGCCAGGGCTGCGCTCGACGATCGTGCATTCGTCCAGGTGCGGCATGAACAGCTTGGGCTGCTCGGCATGCAGTACCAGGCCACGCCAGAGTTGCTCGCGCGTCATCGGGTCGATCAGGGGATTCAACGGGTCGTTGATTTCAATTAAGTGTTCAAATTTCATCGTGCTGGTACCAGGCAGTGAAGACAGGAGGCGATGGTAACGCAAGCGCGCAACGCCTGTCATTTCACTTGCCGCCAACAACCCAGTCCTGCGCCAGGTTCGCTACAATGGCCGGCTGAGTGTCCAGAAAGCCCCCACGCAATGTCCACCGCAGCAAAGTTTGGCCTGAACGTCCCCCAAAGCGAAGCCGTCATGTACCTGGACGGGCCGTGCCTCGTGCTGGCCGGCGCCGGCTCGGGCAAAACGCGCGTGATCACCCAGAAAATCGCCTACATGATCGAGGAGTGCGGCTACGATCCGCGCACCATCGCCGCGCTGACATTCACCAATAAAGCCGCGCTGGAAATGCAGGAGCGGATTGCCAAACTGTTAAAGCAGCCGCGCCAGGCCAAGCAGTTGACCGTGTCGACGTTCCACTCGCTGGGCGTGAAAATCCTGCGCCAGGAGGCGGCCGGCGTGGGCTTGAAAGACCGGTTTTCCATCATGGACAGCGACGATTGTTTCGCGCTGGTCCAGGATCTGGCGATCTCGACCGACAAACAGGAAATCCGCCGTATCCAGAACCATATCTCGCTATGGAAAAACGGCCTGGTGGAACCGGACGACGCGGTGCGCGATGCCGTGGATGAAGAAATGGCGCATTCGGCGCGCATTTTTCGCAGCTACGTGGCAACGCTGGCGGCCTACCAGGCAGTCGATTTCGATGACTTGATTCGCCTGCCGGTCGAACTGTTCCGCAATAACGATCCGATCCGCGACAAATGGCAGAGACGATTGCGTTATTTGCTGATGGACGAATACCAGGATACAAATACCTGCCAGTACGAACTGGTGAAATTGCTGGTCACGGGCATCAACAAAAAGCCGATGTTCACGGCCGTGGGCGACGACGACCAGGCTATTTACGCCTGGCGCGGCGCATCGGTGGAAAACCTGAAAACGCTGCAGACGGATTTCCCCAACCTGCGTGTGATCAAACTCGAACAGAATTACCGTTCCACCACGCGCATCCTGACGGCGGCAAATGCCGTGATTGGCAATAACCCGAAGATTTTCGATAAGAAGCTGTGGTCGGAACACGGCCTGGGCGAGCCGATCACGGTGTTGGGCATGCAGACCGACGACCAGGAAGCCGAGCAAGTGGCCATCATGATTTCAGCCGACCGTTTTCAAAGAAAAAACAAATGGTCCGATTACGCGATTCTGTATCGCGGCAACCACCAGGCGCGCGTCATCGAGCAATCGCTGCGCAAGGAGCGCATTCCGTACACAATTTCAGGCGGCCAGAGCTTTTTTGACAAAGCCGAAATCAAGGACATCATCAGTTACCTGCGCCTGATCGCCAACGACGGCGACGACCCCGCCTTCATTCGCGCGGTCACCACCCCGAAACGGGGCGTCGGCATGGCCACCCTCGAGGTGCTGGGCGCGTTTTCGAAACAGTGGAACTGCTCGCTGTTCGAAGCGACGTTCAAGGGCGGTATCGAAGCGCTGCTGCCGGACCGCCAGCTGCTGCCGCTGCGCAGTTTCTGCAATTTCATCAACAACCTCGAGGCGCGCGCCAGCCGTCCCGGCGCCGCTGGCAGCGGCGTGAACGCTGCTGCCGTGCTGGACGACATGATGAAAGAGATTAACTACGAGAACTATCTCTACGACACGTCGGATGACCGCGCCGCCCAGAGCAAATGGCAAAACGTGCTGGAATTTACCAACTGGCTCAAGGAACGGGGCAATGGCGGCAAGGACAAATCCGGCGAAGAAAAGAATCTGCTGGAGCTGACCCAGATGGTCGCGCTGATGTCGATGCTCGAAGGCCAGGACGAAGAGCAGGATGCGGTGCGCATGTCGACGCTGCATGCGTCCAAGGGACTGGAGTTTCCGCACGTGTTTTTGGTGGGCGTGGAAGAGGGCATCCTGCCGCACAAGGGCGACCCGGATGCATCGGTGGAAAGCATCGGCGCGCGCATCGAAGAAGAGCGGCGCCTGATGTACGTGGGCATCACGCGCGCCCAGCGCACGCTGTACGTCACGTGGTGCAAGAAGCGCAAACGGGCCGGCGAGCAGGTGCACTGCGACGTCTCGCGCTTCATCAAGGAAATGGCGCTCGATGAAGGCACGGCGCCACCAATGGAGTCGGAAAAGATTTCCCCGAAGGACAGGCTGGCCAGCCTGAAAGCCTTGCTGGCCACTTCCAAAGTGTAATCATGCGCCGGCCTTGCGGCTGGCTACACCATCGAATGCAGGCCGATCAGGTTGCCCTCGGTGTCATACACAAGCGAAATAAAGCCGTGCGGGCCGATCGACATTTTCGGTTTGAACACGCGTCCGCCCGCTTGTTCCACGCGTGACTCGGGCCCGCTGCAGTCGTCCGTGCCGAAGTAGACCAGGGTGCCGCCGCCACCGGACGGTGCGCCGTCCATTTTGACCAGGGAGCCGCCTGCGCCATACTTGCCCATGGCGTCGGGGAACGTCCACATGTCGATGCCGGGCATCTCGAGTTGCTTGAACTGGCAATCAAACACCGTGGCATAAAAGGCCCGGGCGCGTTCCATGTCCTGCACGTAAATTTCAAACCACCGAACCGGATTTTCTTCCATGACAATCTCCTTGCGATAACGGTTAGAGAGGCGATGCGCGTGCCAGTTCACGCGGGTGTGCGTTTGGCGGCGCTGTCATAATGGCGTTTTGATCTGAAGCAGGGAATCATCGTGAGCCAGGAAGACCGTTTTGTCGACATCGAAATCAAGCTGGCGCACCAGGAAGACCTGGTCGAGTCGCTCAACGACGTCGTCTACCAGCAATCGAAACGCATCGACCAGCTTGAAGCGCTGGTCAACAAGATGGCCGAGCACATCCGCAACAGCCAGCAGTCCGGGCAGAATCCAGCCAACGACCGCCCACCACACTACTGAACTGCCCGCTGAATTGTTTCTTTAGGTAAATTCTTTGGCAAGAAGGCCGCCGGTCACTGATCATGCAGCCCCGACCCTTACCTTGCCGAGATCCCATGCACATTTCACGTCCCCTCATCGGGGTGATGCTTCTGTCCGCTGTCACGACATTGTCCCTGACTGCATGCGGCGGAGGCGGCAGTTCGGCTGAAACTCCGTCGGCCACCACGCCAGTGACGGAAGTGGCGCCCACGCCAACGCCGGTAGCGTCAACGCCAGCAGCAGCCACACCGGCAACCACGCCAGCAGCAACGCCAGCACCGGCGGCAACACCGGTGGCGACAACGCCTGCGACTGAAACAACGCCAGCGCCGACGCTGGTAACGCCTGTCCCCGCACCAACGCCTGCCGTCCCGGCCGCATGGCATCCGGCAGTAACGGACACGTGGCAATGGCAGCTCACCGGCAACCTGAATACAGCGTACGACGTGAAAGTCTACGATGTCGACCTGTACGACACATCGGCCAACACGATTCTCGCGCTGCAGAACAGCGGCAAGAAAGTACTGTGCTATTTCTCGGCCGGCAGTTCGGAAAACTGGCGCGCTGACTTCGGCAGTTTTGCCGCGTCCGACATGGGCAATGCACTTGAAGGCTGGGATGGGGAGCGCTGGCTCGATACCCGCTCGGGCAATGTCAGGGCCATCATGGCCAAACGCCTGGACCTGGCCAGGAGCAAAGGCTGCGATGGCGTCGAGCCTGATAACGTCGATGGTTACATCAACCGCCCCGGCTTTGCCCTGACAGCCACCACCCAGCTGGACTACAACCGCTTCCTGGCCAGCGCCGCCCATGCGCGCGGGCTGGTCATTGCGCTGAAAAACAATGTCGATCAATTGGCCGACCTGGTGGGCAACTTCGATATGGCGGTAAACGAACAGTGCCACCAATACAAGGAGTGCGGTGGCTATGCTGCGTTCATCAGCGCGGGCAAACCCGTGTTCAATGCGGAATATGCCAAGGCGTATCAAAGCGCGGGCACCGAGCGCGACACCCTGTGCGCCGATGCCAAAAAGCTGGGCTTGCGCACCCTGGTGCTGCCGCTCAAGCTCGATGACAGCACACGCTTCAGCTGCGATTAGCATCGACTCCTGGTCGCAAGACCGGGAGCTTCAGTTAGAATCAATTGACTGAACTTCTGGCGCCGCCTGCGGCGAATCCCATGCAAGCAAGCACACCCATATCGATCGCCTGCAGCCTGCTGCTGGCCGGCGCCGCCCACGCGGTCCAGGCGCCCATGCAGGCGGTGACCAGCGTTGCGCAGCTGCCTGCCGAAGTAGTGTCCGTGCTGGAGGAAATGGGGCCGATTTCCGATCCGGGCGGCCCGTTCAACCCGAGCGATGTGGTGGCCGCCGACAATCCCCTTCCGGGCCAGCGCCTGGTGTCCGGGCAGGCCGGTCCCGATGTCATCCTGCTGACGCTGGAAAAAGGTGGCCGCGGCCATTCGCACGCCGTGCTGAAGTTTGCCCGCATCGACGGGCACTGGCAGCTGGTGAGCCAGGAGCATCAGTTGCGCGACGCACCGTGATGAGACGATTTGCCGGTGCCAATCTGGAAGGCATGATTACATGAAGACTTTTTCGCTGACATCGCCCTCCCTGACCCTTGTGCCGGCAGCGAGCACCCATGCCGAGGCGCTTGCCAGGCTGTACGGCAAAACGTCGCCCATCTGCAAACTTACCTTCCGGCCGTCATCGAGGTTGCCGCGCTGGCAGAAGCGCGGCACTACCTGGAATTGGCTGTCGCGCGGGCGGCAGAGGGCAGGATACTGGAGTGGTATCTTTTTTTTGGTGATGAGCTGTGCGGGTCGATTCGCGTCAAGGACATCAGCCACCACGACCGCAAAGCCACGATCGGCTACTTTCTTGGCTACCAGTTCGCAGGCCAGGGTTTCATGACAGCATCGGTACGCGTGATCCTGGATTACTGCTTCAACACGCTGGAACTGAACCGCATTGAATTGCGCTGCGCATCGGCCAATGCACCCAGCATGGCAGTCGCAGCGCGACTGGGATTTACCCGCGAGGGCACGCTGCGGCAGGATGAATGGCTCAACGGCGCGTTTGTCGACCACCACGTCTACGGGCTGTTGCGGGACGAGTTCATGGCAGCGCGTACGTAAGGGCGGCAATTGGCGGGCAGGGCGCAGTGCTAAACTGTCGCCTTACACCTTATTCAAGCCATCATGACCACCAAAAAACAGCCTGGCGCCAACGCCACGACGGCCGCTACCAGCAAGCCTGCGGGACGCCCGGAGAATCCATTCCTGGATCCCGAACTCTACGGCCGCATGCGCGACTACACCGAACGCGATGCCGCCTTTTCCAAAGAGCTGAAAGCCATCAACGACCGCGGCGCCGGCAAGCGCAGCGTCGATGCGCGCGAAGCGCCGTCGCTGCAAGTGCTGCGCGTGGTCGTCAAAAAAGGCTTGCCGCTGCATGAAGTTTTCGCGCGCATCGTGCGTGGCGTCGAATCCGGGTTGTGGGAACCATGGCTGGCGTCGTTCGGCATGGAACTGCAAGGCGTCAATTACGCCAAGGGCGAGCCCCGCAATGCACGGGTGGCGCTGGATTTGAGCCTGGGCTCGAAAGCCACTGCTGCTTTTGCAAACGCCGGTATTGCCAACTGGCGCAGCCTTGCCGCCGAAGACTGCGCGCAAGTGCAGGTGCACAAGCCAACCGAGAAAACACCGGCCAAGGCGTACGCCGTGTTTTATCTGGATGCAGCCGACAAATAATCTGTTCAATCTACTTTGGTAATCCATCATGAGTGACACCACTACCCCCGGCCCGGAATTCTGGGAACGCGTCAATACCGTCATCAACCTGGCCAACACCCAGTGCGACAAGGCCCTGCCCAATGAAGTCGGCGCATCGGCCATGTTTGCCGCCGCGCGCTTCAACGCCTATATCCTGGCCAGGACCACGGCCAATGCCGAAAACATGGCCATCGAAAAAGAACGGGCGCTGGAATATTTCGTCGACCAGTTCCGCAACATGATGGCCTCGAACCTCGACGACTTTGCCGAGAATTTCGACAGGTACATGCATCCGGAAAAGCAGTAATCCTGCATCCCTGCTGTTGAAAACCGGCGTGCATTGCGCATGCCATGACCCAATGCTGTCGCTCTATCGGGGAAGTGCATGACCACACCCCGCATCGAAGCATTCAGCGACGGCTTTATAGCCATCATGTTGATCGAGTTGAAAGTTCCGCACGGCCCCACGTTCAGGGATGGTTGCCTCTCACATCGATCTTCGTCAGCTATGTCCTCGGTTTAATTTAGGTAAACCTCTACTGGAGCAAGCGCCATTGCGGGTATCTCCTCTCGAAAATCGTTCGCCTTCAAAATAGCAAAAAGAAGATTTACCGCATTCAGTTGTATTGATGGTAAGATTTACAGGAGCAATGTCGTTTGGTCGGCGTATGAACGTACTACATCAGGGAGACGAAGTTATATGTTGCCTAAAAAAGTTCCAGCAAAATCAACGCCAAAGAAGCAAGTTGCTAAGCCGGCAACTACAAAAAAGGCTGCAACGGTAGCGAACTCTCGCTTTGAACCTGCCAAACTCGATTCACTTTTCGCAGTTTTGGATGCAATTGCATGGCTAGAAACTCCGTCAAACGGCCAAGTCGCTCAGTTCGCTGGTATAGATCCACGAACCGCTGGTAAGCTTCTCAAGAATGCTTGTCAAATCGGTCTAGTTGATAGTGTCGGCGCGGGTTTTGCGTTGGTACTTCCTTATCCATATAAAGGATCAAAGGAGCAAAAAGAGGCCGTCGTTAAAGAGTCACTGGTTCGTCTTCCGCTACTAACAGGGGTTAGACAATTTTTAAAATTTGGTGATAAAACGGAGGTGGCGCTTCGCAAGGCGGCAACGATTGCTGGTATTACGCCGTTCATGCCGAGCGATCTTAATCCTCTTCTTGAATGGGCTCATTCGCTGGGGGCGTTAAAGCCAAACTTAATTGCGGAGGACCTTGTCGACGCTGCAGAGAGCGAAAAAGAGCAGCGCCATATAGTAGACAGCGAGCGTCGCATTGCATTTTTGTCACACAGTTCGCTAGATAAGCCCTTCATCAGGCAGCTGGCGTCAGACCTTGCCGCAAATGGGATTGACGTGTGGTTGGACGAGCAGCGCATCCGTGTAGGGGATTCCATACCAGAAAAAATTGCACAGGGCTTAGCTGGATCAGACTTTTTCCTTATTGGAATGAGCCAACACTCAGCCGATTCCCCTTGGGTTAATAAGGAGTTGAACAATGCGCTTGTGAGTGAGGTGCAACGTCGAAAGGTTCATATTCTCCCACTAAAAATCGATGATTCACCTATACCGCACATTATCGCTGACAAGAAGTATGCAGATTTTTCCAAGTCATATAAGGTTGGATTAGATGAGTTGATTAGTGCAATTAAGGGTGGAGTATGACTGCCGCCGATCAAAAAGTACGTAAAATGCCAAAAGGTGGGCGAAAAGGAGGCGCAGTTTTTCCCAGAACATCACTTCATGAATCGCTTTCTTATGCACGTAAATTAGTTAATAAAACTCATATCGGACCACAAGCAGAAGACATAATTCTTTCAGGAGTCGTAGGATCAAAGACAGGTGCAGGTCGAATTCGCATGTCGTCCTTGAAGCAATATGGTTTTCTCACGGGTGACGTGAAAACAAAGTTTTCTGCTAATGAATTGGCAAGAAAAATTGCGGCGGCACCGGAAGAAGAGTTGATTCAACTGTATCGGATAGCGATTTTAAAGCCGACGGTTTTTAGAAGAATCTTCGAAACATTTCATGGCGATACGGTAACGACGAGTAAGCTAAAACAACGCGCTGCAGAATGCAATGTTCATCCTGAGCAAACTGAAACTTGTATTAAGTTGTACTTGTCTGGTATGGTAATGGCTGGTCTCGTTAAGGTTGATGGTGACAAGATTACACATCTCTCGTCTAGTGATGCATCTGTCGCGTCTACCAACCCAGCAAAAGATGGTGATGTGCCTCCTGAGCCGTCAGAGGAATTGGTTTCCGACGATTCGTTGCAGGAAAATAGCGAATCAGAAACTTCTATGGAGGGAGGTGCCGGAAATAATAAGAGCGAGAAAGTTAATCCAGAGTTATCGAGCGCAGCTCAGCTAATTCCTCGCGCTGTTTTCAACGTTAATGTTACTTTGGACTCTAGCATGGATATCGAAAAACTGCATAGACAGCTTGAATTGCTGAAGCGATTTGGAGCGATTTAGTTGCTAGTAATTCCCCCCCTAAGTGCAATAGGAAAAGATTGAAGGTAAAAGTGGAGAAAGAAGTGCCGCTGCTACGCTAAGTTTAAAGGTAAGTTTCTCATAGTGAGTTATCAGATATTTCAATACAGTTTGATTCATCATTGTCCCTCCGAATTCCATCGTATGTGATTAGGTTATAGCCCTGTAGCCTAAAATTTGGTTGGCGCTATCTATATATCGAAAAAGCCTGAATCAAGAAATTGCGCCACTAGATTATCGGCCTTCATTGCAGCTATCATGCTGTTAAAATTCAGATTGCCTCCGCTGCGCTAGTTTCATTACCAGCAGGTACGGTGGTGTCCTCATAACTTGTGTCTCTAATTTAGTCTGCTTGACATTTTTGGAATAAGCCCGTATAGGGGCTGACACATAAAGGGAAGTTTTTAGTTCTGTTGCAATAAATGTAGGCCGTGCGTTATTTTCACTAAAAAATCATGAAATTTATGCAACTGAAGCCCGATAAAGGGTAAGCTTATAATTTTCTCAACCATAAAATTGACATGATAGTTAGAGAATATATCGTTTGTGATACTTGTGAACATCCACATATGGCACGTATTCAAGTAGGACACGGCGGACGACAAGAGCACTCATTCTTGTGTTTTAATTGTAAAGAGCCTATTCGTCTTGCAATGGACGTAGACAACGAAAACGTTACTACTTCAGTACATTTGATCTCGAACTGCACGCGGGGAGGGTCGCCAAATGCAACGCCGATATATCTAAGTCCGGATTTCGTAGCCGACGAAAATAAGATTCACGATCAATTCTACTTTGGATCTTTTGACTTTTTTAACTCGATCATGGCGTCGGGCCAGTTTGAAAAGGCTGTTTCGCGATTAGGCGATTCGAAACCAAAAAATATTTCTGATTCGTGGGCAAAGTTAAAAAAAATATGGCGTTTAGAAAATGCTCGACAGTACTCCATATCGGCACCGCTTAAAAAGAATTTCGCTGAAGAATTTAATGCAGAAGCGGCTCATCTCCGGGGTAACTTATGGGAATTTTTAAACTCTACTTTCAGGATTGATCAAGAGCTTGTTGAAGAGTTAAGAGAAATAGCGTTTAAAAATAAATCGGAATTTCTCCGGCTTCTTAATTTCTATCAAATAAACTTGCGGCCTAATAATAGGCGCAGTCAGTTTGATATAATTTCTGATTATTTTAACAATTATGAGGCGTACTCCCAAGTTTTTCCTTATGTAAGAACAGCTATGCCGTTGCCTCCTTCTGCAAGAGCGACGTCTATAAATTTTGATGATATAAAGTCATTCTATGCAAAGGCGTATGAGTTCTATGCCGGCGCAATTTGTATATATACTTGCTTAAACAACATCAAGGAAGGGCGGCCATTCGATGAGCTAAAGAGTATCTCGTTAAAAGATTATCTGGCGACTGATAAGGCTAAAAGGCGGATTAGCTTTTCGTCTAATCAAACATTTTCAGATGCCTCAAGCGAATTCGATAGTAAATTGAGAAATGCTTCTTATCACAATTGGTTTTTTTTGCGATCTGACAATAAAACTATCGAGTTTCGTTCTGGTGGTACTGGTGCGTTAGAGACTATCAGCTACACTGAATACCTGTACAGATGTGTTGTCTTGCTTTCTCAGGTGTGGAAGCTGACGTCGTTCGAGCTAATTTTAGATGAACTTGCTTGTGAAATGGCGCTAGTCACTAAATTTCCTTCAATGTGAACTGATCTGATGGGCAAAACCCGCATCGAAGCATTCAGCGACGGCGTCATCGCCATCATCATCACGATCATGGTGCTGGAGCTGAAAGTGCCGCACGGCGCTACCTTTCGTGAATTGCTGCCCCTCGCACCCGTGTTCCTCAGTTATGTCCTCAGCTTCATCTACGTCGGCATCTACTGGAACAATCACCATCACCTCTTCGAAGCGGTCGACAGCATCAGCGGCAAGGTGTTGTGGGCCAACCTGCATTTCCTGTTCTGGCTGTCGCTGATTCCCTTTGCCAGCGGCTGGATGGGCGAAAACGAATTTGCAACAGTAGCGGTGGCGCTGTACGGCGCGATCCTGTTCATGTGCGCCATTGCGTACTCGGTGCTGGTGCGCACCCTGACGCGGCACCGGCAGGCCAACCAGGCGCTGGCCGAAGCGATCGGGTCGGATCGCAAGGAGTGGCTGTCGCTGGCCCTGTATCTGGTGGGCATCGGCCTGGCGTGCATCCATCCCTGGCTTGGATGCGGCATGTATTTCATGGTGGCGGCCATCTGGTTCATTCCCGACCAGCGCATTGAAAGCCGGCTCCTCCGTGGGAAAAACTAAAAGATGATTTGTTTTAGGCAATAACCTAGAATCACGGCATTCCATCCAACCGAGTAATGGCGCCATGACCGAATTGTCTTCTCCTTCACCCGCTGACATGCCGTCAGTGCCAAACGGGAAACTCGGGCCATTATTTTATGTGGTCGCACTGCGCAAATTCGCGCTCCTGTTTGTGGCGACCTTCGGCTTGTACCAGGTCTACTGGTTTTACAAGAACTGGAGCAATTTCAAGGGCCGCATGCCGTTTGCATCCGAGGTAGGGACCACGATCTGGCCCGTACCCCGCGCCGTGTTTTCAGTCTTTTTCGTGCATGCGCTGTTCAAGGCCGTCAAGCAGCACGCGCCGGACAAACCATCGGTGGCGGCCTGGGGCCAGTCGACCCATGCGACCCTGGTGGTGGTCCTGATTCTCCTGTCGAACGTGCTGTCGCGCCTGTCGGAAAAAATCGACGAGAACTTTTGGCTGAACATGGCAGCGATTCTCATCGTGTTTCCCCTGATGGTGGCCATACGCAACGCCCAGGACATGATCAATATCGCGTGCGACGATCCGCAAGGCCGCACGAATGCCACGCTGACGTGGGCGAATACCACCTGGATCGTCATCGGAACGCTTTGCTGGGTGCTGATATTGATCGGCACGTTCGCCATGGGACCGGACACGGGCGGCGGCGCGGGCTTTCATACGGGTGGCGACAGCGGCTTTTAGGTGCAGTGCAGCATGTCAATACAGTGGCGCCGTGCGCGTCCATACAGACGTTTTTCCTTGTGACAAATCAAGAATTTCCCTGCTATGATCGTCGGCGCACGTCTGCCGGGTCACTGCCCGGCGGTTTCTTTTATTGCCCGTGGAAAGCTCCAATGACTCGTCCCAAAATGCTCATCGTCGCCGCCAGCCTCGCGCTCGCTTATGCAACTTCGGTGTCTGCTGCGCCAGCCGCTCCGGCTCCTGCGCGCGCTACCCAAAGCGCCTTCCTGGATGCGTCGAATCCATTCGCCAAGCCAAGCACCCTGCCGTTCCAGTATCCGGCCTTCGACAAGATCAAGGACGAACATTTCCTGCCAGCCTTTGCGGCCGGCATGCGCGAGCACCTGCGCGAAATCGACACCATTGCCAACAACAGCAAACCTGCCACGTTCGACAACACCATCGTCGCGATGGAGCGCGCAGGGCAGTTGCTCACGCGCGTAGGCACGACGTTCTCGAACCTGCAAGGCGCCAACACCAACGACACGCTCGACGCGATCGACCGTGAAATGTCGCCCAAGCTCGCCTCGCACGCCGACGCCATTTATCTCAATGACAAGCTGTTCCAGCGCGTGAAAACCCTGCACGCCAAGCGTACCAAGCTGGGCCTGGACGCAGAGTCGGCTTACCTGCTCGAGCGCTACTACAAGGATTTCGTCCGCGCCGGCGCGAACCTGTCGGCTGCCGACAAGGACAAGCTGAAGGCTTACAACAGCGAACTCGCCGGCCTGCAGACAACGTTTGCCCAGAACGTGCTCAAGGAACTGAACGCCTCCGCGCTGGTCATCGATAAAAAATCCGACCTCGACGGCATGACGCCAGCCGCCATCGATGCAGCTGCCGCAGAAGCGAAAAAGCGCGGCATGGATGGCAAGTACGTGATTGCCATCGTCAACACCACCGGCCAGCCATTGGGCGCCGAACTGACCAACCGCGCCGTGCGCGAGCGCCTGCAGGCAGCGTCGATGGCGCGTGGCAGCCGCGGCGGCGAGTTCGACAACCGGCAAGTCGTGCTGAAGCTGGCCAAGCTGCGCGCCGACAAGGCCGTGCTGCTGGGCTACCCGAACTACGCTGCGTATTCGCTGGACGACCAGACCGCAAAAACCACGGGCAACGTGAACAAGCTGCTGGCAGAACTGGCCAAGCCTGCAATCAACAATGCGCGCAAGGAAGCCGCCGAAATCCAGAAAGTCATCGACGCAAATAAAGGCGGCTTCCAGGCCAATGCGGCTGATTGGGCGTTTTATACCGACAAGGTGCGCGCGGCCAAGTACGCGTTCGACGAAAACCAGTTGAAACCATACTTCGAGCTGAACAATGTCCTGATCAACGGCGTGTTCTTTGCGGCCACCAAGGAATACGGCATCACGTTCAAGGAGCGCAAGGATCTGCCGGTCTGGAATCCCGACGTGCGTACCTTCGACGTGTTCGATGCCAACGGCAAGCAACTGGCCATCTTCATTGCCGACATGTACGCCCGCGGCAACAAGCAGGGCGGGGCGTGGATGAACGAATACGTGTCGCAGTCCGCCTTGCTGGGCACGACGCCGGTCGTGGCCAATCACCTCAACATTCCGAAGCCGCCTGCCGGCCAGCCGACGCTGCTGACCTACGACGAAGTCAAAACGGCCTTCCACGAATTCGGCCACGCGCTGCACGGCATGTTTTCGAACGTGAAGTATCCGCGCTTCTCCGGCACCAACGTGCCGCGCGACTTCGTCGAGTACCCGTCGCAGGTCAACGAGATGTGGGCGCTGTGGCCTGAAGTGCTGGCCAATTATGCCAAGCATTACGAGACCGGCGCGCCGATGCCGAAAGTGTTGCTCGATAAAGTGGTCGCCGCCAAGAAATTCAACATGGGCTTCGTGACGGCTGAATACCTGTCGGCGTCCCTGCTTGACCAGCGCTGGCACCAGCTTGCCCCGAACCAGGTGCCGACCGACGTGCTGGCGTTTGAAGCGGCGGCCCTGAAGGATGCCGGCGTGGATTACGCGCTGGTGCCGCCGCGCTACCGCACGACATACTTCTCGCATGCGTTCTCGGGCGGCTACTCGGCTGGTTACTACGGCTACCTGTGGGCTGAGAAACTCGATGCCGACACGGTCGACTGGTTCACCAAGAGCGGTGGCCTGTCGCGCAAGAATGGCGACCATTTCCGCAAGACGCTGCTCTCGCGCGGCGGTTCGGCCGAAGCCATGAGCCTGTTCCACGATTTCCGCGGCCGTGACCCTGTCATCGAGCCATTGCTCGAGCGTCGCGGCCTGACCGGCAATTAACTAGCAAGCGAAGGGTGGACGGGCGACCGTTCACCCTTTTTTTATCCAAATAAAAACTACCCAGATCACATGAAATCATCCCATTTGTTATTTCTCGCTACGGCTGCTGCTGTCGTCAACGTTGCTGGCGCTGCCGAGCCTGCTTCGATGCTGGACGCCGCCAATCCCTTCGCCAAAGAAAGCACGCTGCAATACGGCTACCCTGCCTTCGACAAGATCAAGAATGAAGACTTCGCCCCGGCCTTTGCCGAGGGCATGCGCCAGCAAATGGTGGAAATCGACGCGATTGCCAACAGCAAGAGCGCGCCAACGTTTGACAACACCATTGTCGCGATGGAGCGCTCGGGCCGCCTGCTGAACCGCGTCAGCACCGTGTTTTCCAGCCTGGTGGGCGCCAACACCAACGACACGCTCAACGCGCTCGACAAGGAAATGGCGCCCAAGCTGGCTGCCCACAGCGACGCCATTCGCCTGAACCCGAAACTGTACGCGCGCATCAAGGCGCTGTACGACAAGCGCAAGGGCGCGCGCCTCGACGCGGAATCGGCCTACCTGCTGGAGCGCTACCACACCGATTTCGTCCGTGCCGGCGCCAAATTGTCGGATGCCGACAAGCAAAAACTGAAGGCCTACAACAGCCAGCTCGCTGCCCTGCAAACCACGTTCAGCCAGAATGTCCTGAAGGAAGCCATGGCGTCGGCCCTGGTGGTCGATACCCGTGCGGAACTGGCCGGCATGCCGGAAAAGGCGATCGACGCGGCTGCCGTGGAAGCGAAAAAACGCGGCCTCGATGGCAAGTTCGTGCTGCCAGTCGTCAACACCACCGGCCAGGCTGCCCTGTCGGAACTGACCAACCGCACCGTGCGTACGCGCCTGCTGGCCGCCTCGATGGCGCGCGGCAGCCACGGCGGCCCGTTCGACAACCGCGAGGTCGTGCTGCAGATTGCCAAGCTGCGCGCCGAGCGCGCGGCGCTGCTGGGCTACCCAAGCCACGCGGCATACCAGCTGGAAGACCAGACTGCCAAAACCACGGGCGCCGTCAACCAGTTGCTGGCAGAGTTCGCCAAGCCTGCCGTGAATAATGCGCGCAAGGAAGCAGCCGAGATCCAGAAAATGATCGACAAGGAGAAAGGTGGTTTCAAAGCCGGTCCGGAAGACTGGGCGTTTTATAGCGACAAAGTGCGCGCCGAGCGGTATGCCTTTGACGCCAGCCAGCTGCGCCCTTATTTCGAATACAACAACGTGCTGGTCAACGGCGTGTTTTTCGCCGCTACCAAGGAATACGGCATCACGTTCAAGGAGCGCAAGGATTTGCCCGTGTACGACCCGGACGTGCGCACCTTCGACGTGTTCAACGAAGACGGCAAGCAACTGGCGATCTTCCTGATCGACCCTTACGCACGCAGCAACAAGCGCGGCGGCGCCTGGGCCAACGCCTACGTCTCGCAAAGTTCGCTGCTGGGCACGAAACCCGTCATTTCGAACAACCTGAACATTCCGAAGCCGGCTGCCGGCGAGCCGACCCTGATGACGTACGACGAAGTGCGCACGATGTTCCACGAATTCGGCCACGCGCTGCACGGGATGTTTTCGGACGTGAAATACCCGCGCTTCTCCGGCACCCGTGTGCCACGCGATTACGTCGAGTTCCCGTCGCAGGTCAACGAGATGTGGTCGATCTGGCCCGAAGTGCTGGCCAATTACGCCAGGCATTACCAGACCGGCGCACCGATGCCGAAAGAACTGCTCGACAAGGTACAAGCCAGTAAAAAATTCAACGAAGGCTTCCGCACCACCGAGTACCTGGCCGCGTCGATGCTGGACCAGAGCTGGCACCAGCTGGGCGTAAACCAGATTCCCACCGACGTGCTGGGCTTTGAAGCAAACGCGCTGAAAACAGCCGGCGTCGATTTTGCACTGGTGCCGCCACGCTACCGCACGACGTATTTCTCGCACGTGTTTTCGGGCGGGTATTCGTCGGGCTATTACGGCTACCTGTGGGCCGAGAAACTTGATGCCGATACGGTCGAATGGTTCAAGGAAAACGGTGGCCTGACGCGCAAGAATGGCGACCATTTCCGCAAAACGCTGCTCTCGCGCGGCGGCACGCTCGATGCGATGCAGATGTACCGCAATTTCCGCGGGCGTGATGCAGTGATTGCACCGTTGCTGGATCGCCGTGGGTTGACGGGGAATTAATGGTTGGAAGCGTCGCGTTACGTCGACGCTTCCTTTCCCGCTGACTTAAAAACCGTCATCCCGGCGCAGGCCGGGACCCATAATACGTTTGCATGATTGTTGAAATCGGCTCTATCGCACACTCAGCATGGGTCCCGACTTTCGTCGGGATGACGGTTTTTAATTTGGTGGAAATAGTTTGCGTTATCGCGGCGCGTGGCTTTATTGCGGCTTTAATACCTTCACCCTTGCTGCCGCGCTCGCCATGTTTGGATCCAGTACCAGCGCCTGCTCATACGCCGCCAGCGCCAATTTCGGCTTACCGGCCGCCTCGTACGCCTCGCCCAGGCTGCTCTGCAGTGCACCCCAGCGCGGCGCCAGCACGATGCCCAGTTTGAACAGTTCCACTGCGCCCTGCGGCATGTTCTTGCCCAGCAGTTCGTCCCCCAGCGCCTTTAATTCTGCCGCGTGCAGCTTGAATGCGGGCGCGTCCTTGCGCATGGCGTCGTAGATCGCGCCGGCGTCCTGGAACTGGCGGCGCTTGAACTCGGCCACGAAGGCCGCTTTCGATGGCGGCGTTGCGGACGCCGGGCGCACCTTGATCGTCATCATGTGTGCCGGCACGCCGTTCGCGCCTGGTTTCGCTTTCAGGAATGCCAGCGCAGCTGCATCCTGCTTCAGGTAGGCATCGAGAAACGCGCGCGTGTAGCGCACGGTCCAGCTGTACGCCACCCGCACTTCATCGCGGCTGTATTCGACGAAACTGGGGTCCAGGCCAAGCCGGACTGACTGGCCGGCGAAATCGCGGTGTTCCATCGGCTGCATCGAGGCCATGTAGACATCGGAAAACACCATCTTGTTGAGGAAACTGACCGGGGCAGTGCGGTCGTTTTCAGTGAGCTGTTCCATCGATGGCGGGCGCGCGCCGATCGACAGCATCGGCACGGCAGTATTGGCTGGCGTGACGGAGCCCGACGCGCCAATCAGCTGCGGGTAGTACCGCACGGAACCGTCCAGGCTGACCAGCGCCTTGATGCGGGTCGAGCGGGATGCCGCAAAAACATTGGCCAGGCCGCCCCAGCTGAAACCGGCCACTGCCAGCTTCTCCAGGTCGGCGCCGGGCACGGTGCTGGCGTACGACATCAGCCAGGCGATGTCGGCGGCCTGTGCTTCGACGCCTTCGACATCGTCGGTCATGCCGCGCGTGCGGGCGCCGCGGCTGGCGCTGGCGATGACGATGTAGCCGTGGCTGGCGAGGTATTCGCACAGGTCCGCGTTTTCCGACGCGTCGGCGTTGAAACTCGGTGCGTAGATCACCACGGGGAACGATCCCGCCACGGCGCGCGCGTCGCGCACGGCCAGCATCGGCGCCTGCGCGGCCGGATTGCCCGCCCACTGTTTGCTGCCACTGGCGAGTTGCTCGGCGCTGATGGCGAAATTGTCGGCGGCCAGGCCGCTTTGCAGATAGTCGAGGTAGCGCACATGCGCTGCGTTCGACGCCTGCGCCGGGTACCAGACCAGTGTCTGCATCGGCCGCGCCGCAGCGAGCGCCTTGCCGTCGTCGAACATGGACAGCCTGGGTGTGGCGCCGCGGCTGGCATCGAACTGCTGGACGATGCGCAGGCCGACTGCATGTGGCCCGGGCGCCGGTGTCAGCGCTTGCGCTGACACGGCTGAAGCGGCCAGCAGGCAAAGCAGAACGGCAGCAGTACCGCAAGACAAAAAGCGCATGGCATGGTCCGATAATCAATTGCAATTTTGCAGCTTATGGTATTTGCATCGGTGCGGCAAGGTGCAGCACCCCGGCCTTTTTTGGTACTGGTGTGTACACTGGATACCTTTGCCCGGAAAGCCATTGCAATGAGTGTTCAAGCCCTGCACGGTATTACCTTAGAATCGTTGTTAACCCGGCTGGTAGCGCACTACGGCTGGGACGGCCTTGCGCGCAAGATCGATATCAATTGTTTTACCAATGACCCCAGCATCAAGTCGAGCCTGAAATTCCTGCGCAAGACGCCCTGGGCGCGCCAGCGCGTCGAGGAGTTGTACCTGGAAACGCAGTTCACCGAATAGGAGCACGCCATGCTGAACAACGAAACGCCACCGAACATCCTGACCACGTCGTCCGCGACCAATGCGCTGGCCCTGAAAACCCACCTGCAAACCCTGCACCAGAACCTGACGGCTGCCGGTGGCGATGTCGACGACGAAACCCAGGATTTGCTGCGCCAGCTGGATACCGACATCAAGCAGGTCCTCGAGCGCCGCGCTGCCGATGAGCTTGATACCGATGCCGACGCTTTCGGCCTGTCGAGCCGCGCGCAGGAGCTCACGGCAAGGTTCGCCGTCAAGCATCCACGCCTGGAACCGGCCCTGCGCGAACTGGGCAATATGCTGGCAAGCATGGGAATCTGACACGAAAACCACGTTGGGATGTTGCCAAGTGATTGATAACTAAGCTGTTTTTCCAACAAGAGGAAGAAGGAAAAACGGAATTCCGGTACAATACCGGCCCATGAGCTCCCCAATCAATTTATTTGCGACCGTTCCAAAACGGTCCAGCCGCGCCCCGGTCGCGCCCTTCCTGCCAATGTCACGTGCCGAAATGGACGCGCTGGGCTGGGATAGTTGCGACGTGATCCTGGTGACGGGGGATGCCTATATCGACCACCCGAGCTTTGGCATGGCGCTGGTTGGGCGCCTGCTTGAAGCCCAGGGCTTCAAGGTCGGCATCATCAGCCAGCCAGACTGGCACTCGGCCGAAGCGTTCAAGGCGCTGGGCAAACCGAACCTGTATTTCGGCGTCACTGCCGGCAATATGGATTCGATGGTCAACCAGTACACGGCTGACCGCAAGATCCGCTCCGACGACGCCTACACTGCCAATGGCGAACCGAACAAGCGTCCCGACCGCGCTGTCACCGTGTATTCGCAACGCGTGCGCGAAGCGTATCCGGGCGTGCCGCTTGTCATCGGCAGCATCGAAGCATCGCTGCGCCGGATTGCGCACTACGATTACTGGTCGGATAAAGTCCGCCGTTCCGTGCTGCCCGATTCAAAAGCCGACTTGCTCCTGTTCGGCAATGCCGAGCGCGCGCTGGTCGACCTGACGCACCGCCTGGCCGCCGGCGAAAACATCAAGGATATCCGCAACCTGCGTGGCACCGCCTTCATGGTCCCCGCCGGCTGGCTGCCGGACGCCGAATGGGGCGAGACCGGCTCCACCCGCGTCGACGTACCGGGCAAGATCGACCCGCATTACAGCCCGTACAACATGGCGCAGGAAGACACTGCTGCCTGCGCCAAGGAAAACGCCACGCCGGTCGAGAACATCAAGCCGATCCGCATCATGTCGCGCGAAGAGCGCCTGGCCATGGCCAAGGAAAAGCACAACAAGACCGTGGTGCGCCTGCCGTCGTACGAGACCGTCAGCGAAGACCCGGTGATGTATGCGCACGCTTCGCGCGTATTCCACCTGGAATCGAACCCGGGCAATGCCCGCGCCATGGTGCAAGGGCACGGCGAGCGCGATGTCTGGTTGAATCCACCGCCATTGCCGCTGCAGATGGACGAGATGGATGGCGTCTACGACATGAATTACGCGCGCGCGCCGCACCCGAGTTACGGCAAGGCCAAGATTCCGGCCTGGGAAATGATCCGCTTCTCCGTGAACATCATGCGCGGCTGCTTTGGCGGCTGCACGTTCTGCTCGATTACCGAGCACGAAGGGCGCATCATCCAGAGCCGCTCGGAGCCGTCGATCCTGCGCGAAATTGAACACATCCGCGACAAGACCAAAGGTTTTACGGGCACCATTTCCGACATGGGCGGCCCGACCGCGAACATGTACCGCCTGGCCTGCAAGGAAAAGACGATCGAGGAATCGTGCCGCCGCCTGTCGTGCGTGTTCCCGACCATCTGCGTCAACCTGGGCACCGACCACAGCAAGCTGATTTCGCTGTACCGCAAGGCGCGCGCCATTCCGGGCGTCAAAAAAGTGTTGATCAGCTCGGGCCTGCGCTACGACCTGGCAGTGCGCTCGCCGGAATACGTGAAGGAACTCGTCACGCACCACGTGGGCGGGCTGCTGAAGATCGCGCCGGAACACACGGAAGAGGGCACGCTGTCGAAAATGATGAAGCCGGGCATTGGCGCCTACGACGAATTCAAGGAAATGTTCGACCGCTTTTCGCTGGAAGCGGGCAAGAAGCAATACCTGATCCCGTACTTCATTGCTGCCCACCCGGGCACCACCGACCTCGACATGCTGAACTTGGCGTTGTGGCTCAAAAAGAACAATTTCAAACTGGACCAGGTGCAGACGTTCATGCCGACGCCGATGGCCATGGCGACCACCATGTACCACTCGCGCAAGAATCCGCTGCACAAGGTGACGGCTGATTCCGAAGTGGTTGAGACCGCCAGGTCCGGCAAGGTGCGCCGCGCCCATAAAGCGTTCCTGCGCTACCAGGACCCGGCCAACTGGCCGATCCTGCGCGAGACGCTACAAAAGATGGGCCGTGGCGACCTGATCGGCAATGGCGACAAGCACCTGGTGCCGTCATGGCAGGCCTCCGAGGACGGTGGTCTGGCCGCAGGCGAGCGCAAGCGCCAGACGTCCGGCGCCGGCACGCTGGACAAGTTCGCCGCAGCCCCACGCCGCAAGACCGAGCGCGCTGTGGCGCCCACGCCGTTCATTGCACCGCAGTCGAAAGTGCGTCCGTCGATTCTGGACACCATCAAGACCAAGCCGAAAGCCGCAGCGCGCAAGTAGTCCAGCCCGGTAATTCCGCTTGAGCGCCGCCTTGTACAGGCGGCGTTTTACATTCCCGGTTCAATTTCTGTCTGTGAACATACTGTTGGTTAGCTTGAACCGCGAATGAACATGACATCTGGTCGGTTTTCCGTTCACTTGGCGTACAGAAAAATGCGTCTGTACAAAACGGTGTAATATAGTTCATTGAGGAAATTACTGTTAGTCCGATGACAATCTGCCTGCCAACTTGGCTCGCGGAAGGGACTGGCATTCCATCGCTAGGAACGATCGTGCTCGACTTACAAACTTTCATGCTGATCATCGGCGTTGGCAATCTCAGCTTTGCCGGGCTGATGGCGTCCTATGCACGTGGTCCTGCTGCCCAGCCTGCGCTACGCAAGTGGATGTGGGCGCGCATCCTGCTAGGCGGCTGGCAGGTGGTCAGCTGGGCCAACCTCACCCTGGATTCCGCTGCGCTCGCACAATTGATTGCGCTTGGCTGGATTGCAGGCATGGCGATGGAGATGGCAGCCTATTGCCAGTTTTTTGGGTATGCCAACTGGCGCCGGCCGTTGTATGCCGCCACCGCTGGCTGCATGGCCGTGGTCGCCGCAGCCCACGCGTATGGCCTGTCCGTGCCGCAGCTGATCACGATCATTGCCACGGTGGTGGGCCTGTTCGCCGGCGCCATGGGAACGATCCTGTTGTGGCCACGTGGCGGCACGCCGGCCCTGCAGCGCATCATCGGCATGAACGATGCCGCGCTCGCGGCAGCCATTTTATTCTGGGTCGCGTCAGGCGCATTGGCAGAGGGGGGCCAGACTACGGGCGGCGGGCTGATCCAGTCGGCGGCTCTGATTGCCGGCTACATGCTGATGATCGTGAAAGGCTTTGGTTTCCTGCTGCTGTGCAAGCAGGAAGACGACCGCAAGATGCTTCACTTGGCGACCGTCGATTGCCTGACCGGACTGTTTAACCGCCACGCCTTCTTCGAGCAGGCCGGGGCCCTGCGCCTGCGCCCGGCTGGTGCGGCCAGGTTCTCCCTGCTGATGCTCGACCTGGACCATTTCAAACGCATCAACGACCGCTTCGGCCACGCCACTGGCGATGAAGCGCTGCGCCTGTTTGCGCGCACGGTGCAGGGCGTGCTGGCGGGACGCGGGATCATGGGGCGCCTGGGCGGCGAAGAATTTGCGCTGGCGCTGGCCGGCCCGCTGGACGAAGCGCTGGAGATTGCCGAACGATTGCGCGCCGCCGTGACGGCTGCATTGCTGCCCACTGACGGCGAGCCTTACATGGTGACAGTGAGTATTGGCGTTGCAGAATTGCAGGCCGGCGAAACGCTGACTGCGGGCCTGGCGCGGGCCGACCAGGCCCTGTACGAGGCCAAGGGTGCAGGGCGCAACCGTGTCGTGCCATTCCTGCCTGCGTCACCGCGCATTGAGGCCGATGCTGCGCGGGTGCGCCATGCCGAGAGGGATCCTGTAGAACGGGCGACTCAGGCGCGACAGCAATTGTGCGTGTGACGATGTGACATACACCTGCCTAGACGGCAGGCACTGCTGATTAAGCGGTAAGGACGTGAAGTACCAATGGAAAAAGGGCCGAAGAATCGGGCCCTTCTTCTTTTGCTGGCGGAGCGGACGGGACTCGCCGACATGCTGCCGGCCGCGGATTCGCTTGCAAGCGAATCCCTTCGAGTCCGAAACCGCATTGCCCGCAGGGGCAATGCTTTGATAGAAATGGAAAAAGGGCCCGACGAATCGGGCCCTTCTTCTTTTGCTGGCGGAGCGGACGGGACTCGCCGA